>Ga0154742_1023_pt6 | contig 23138 bp, 20 predicted proteins | sample Rifle2008BG16ft_FD_105750 | JGI IMG/M metagenome (GOLD analysis project Ga0154742, IMG submission 105750) | Candidatus Aminicenantes bacterium RBG_16_63_16 | reverse complement strand
GCCAGCCGGGCCTGTCGCGGCGGGTGCCGGGCTTTCTGAGGGCGTAGATCTCGGGCGGCGTCTTTGATTCGCTGCCCTGGCAAAAGGGACAGAACCCGGGGGAGGGCGCTTCCTGGGCGGGCTGGGCGGGCCGGAAATCGTCCGGGCGCTTGCTCCGCTCCGACGCGAGTATGACCCACCTGCCGTTGACGATGTCTTTTCTCAGCTCGGACATGGACCTAACCGATGAGTTCCTTGATCTTGGCCTTGAGCTCGGACATGGACGACGACTTGACGACATAGGCGTCGGCCGCCCAGGTCATGAAGTCGTGCTTGTAGCTCTGGTAGGCGGTGTTGATGATGATCGGAACATCCTTGCGCAGGGCCATGATCTGGGTGATCAAGTCGATCCCGTTCTTCCCGGGCATCCGGATGTCGGTGATGATCAGGTCGAAGGACTCCTTCTTGATCCTCTCCAGGGCGGATTCCGCGTCCAGGACGGCCGTCACGCTGTAGCCGGCCTCTTTCAGCTCTTCCTTGTAGAGCAGGCAGAGGTTCTTCTCGTCTTCGACGAGCAGGATTTTTTTCCTCATCTCGGTATCTCCCTTTCTCTTGGTTTGGCCTTGAAGTACAAACGGAAGGTCGTCCCCTTTCCCTCCTCGCTTTCCACTTCGATGCGGCCGCCGCAGGCATCGACGACCCGCTTGACGTAGGGCAGGCCGAGGCCCATGCCCTGCTCTTTCGTCGAGACGAAGGCCTCGAAAATCTTGCCCTTGACCAAGCTCGGAATTCCCGGGCCATCATCCTGGACGGAGATGACCGCCCAATCCTCCGAATCCCGCCGGGCGCTGAGCCGGATCTGGCCGGCAGGACCCAGGGCATCCAGGGCGTTGTCGACCAGGTTTCTCAGGGACTCTCCGACGTGGAGGGGGTCGCAGGAGATCGTGGCCAGACCGTCCTCGACTTCCGTCTTGACCAAGACAGCCTTGTCGGCGACCTTGGAGCTGACCGCCTCGGTCACCAGCTTGAACAGCTCCCTGACGTCGACGGCGACCTGCTCCTTTACCTGAACCCTGAGAAACTGGCCCAGCCGGAGCAGGATCCGTTCCATCTCCCGGATCTCGTTGCGGATGATCTGGATGTTCCTCTTTTTTTTTGCCTCGGGGATCTTCGGGTCAAGGAGCTGGTCGGCGAAACCGCCGACGGTGACGATCGGGTTGCGCAGCTGATGGGTAACGAACATGGCCATCTCGCCGATGGCCGCGGCGCGCTTCATGTCGACGAGCCGGCGCTGCAGCCTGGACGTGTAGATGTAGTTGCCGGCGATCAGGCCGCAGATGCTGGCCAGCTCGATGTCCCGGTTCTTGATGGGCAGCTTGGTGATCGCGTTATCCAGGATGATCTCTCCCAGCACTTCCTGCTCGGCCAGGAGCGGGATGCAGACGAACTCGTCGGCTCCGAGAGTCTCCTGAAAGCGCCGGTCGACGAGGGGCTCGTGCCAGGCGTCTTTGACCAGGATGATCTCCCGGCTGACGGCGGCCAGGGCGGGAATCATGGGGCTGGCCTCGCCCAGGGGATAGGAGATGCTCTTGATCCGCTTAGTCAGGGTATCGGCCTCGCTTGATAGGAAAGACTTGTTGTGGGCGATGATCTCGAGATAGCCGATGCCGGGAGTCGAGAGCACCCGCCAGATGGAGGCGGCCTCGTCGGCCGATCCCGGACCCAGCCAGAACTCGCCCTTGAGCTTGTCGCCGGCCGCCAGAAACAGCATCGCCCGGTTGAACCCGACGCCCGGGCCCGCCGTCAGGGCGGTCAGGATGACGAGGAGATTATCGATCAACGAAAACGGCTGGAAGAAGCTCTGGGCGATGATCGAGAAAATCTGAAGTTCTTTGGATGTCTCCTGATGGAACTCGCGGAGCAGAAATTGGTATCGTTCGATCATTCGTGGCTCCAGTTTTTGGGGATGACGCGGATGCCCTCGTCGCTGATCACAAAACTCTGCCTGTCTTTTTTCGGGCTGTAGCCGACGGAGAAGTGGGCCGGAATCGCGGCGTACTTGTCGATGATGGCGCGGCGGACCCTCGCTCCGGCCCCGATTTCAGCGCCCTCGAAGACGATCGAATCCTCCACGAGCGCCCCGGCGGCGATGCGGACTCCGGGTGAGATGATGGAGTTGACGACACTTCCCCCCTGGATTGAGCAGCCATTGGCGATGATCGAGTTGCGGATCTCGGCGCGCTGGAAAAACGATGGGCCGAGCTGCGCCCGATAGGTCCGGATCGGCCAGGATGCCTCGTCGAGCAGGACGGGCGGCTTGTCGGACAGGAACGCCATGTTGGCTTCCCAATAGGCGTCGAGCGTCCCGATGTCCTCCCAGTAGCCGTCGAACAGAAAGGCGAAGACCTTGGATTTTTGGATCAGGCGGGGGATGATGTCCTTGCCGAAATCATGGCTGCTCTTCCGGCTCTTGGCGTCTTCGATGAGAGCTCGGATCAGGGGCTCGGTGCGGAAGAGATAGACCCCCATCGAAATCAGTGACTTATGCCTCTCCCAAGGCAGGGGCGGAGGGGCGGCCGGCTTTTCCAGGAATTCATTGATTCGCTGGTCTTCGTCTATGACAACGACGCCGAAGCGGTGGGCCTGGGGCCGGTCGACGGTCTTGGCCAGGATCACCGCATCGGCCTGCTTCTCGATCATGAACCTCAGGACCTTCCGGTAGTCGGCGCGATAGATGTGGTCGCCGGAGAGGACCAGGATGGCATCCGGTTTTTCCTGCTGAATCGTATAGACATTCTGGAAGACGGCGTCGGCCGTCCCCTCATACCAATGGTCGGCCACCCTCCCCTGCGCGGGAAGCGAGATGACATAACCCCCGCTCTCCGCGGGAAAGATGTTCCAGCCGTAGAGGATATGCCGTTCGAGGGAGAGCGATTTGTACTGGGTGAGGAGGGCGATCTTGCGGAACCCGGAGTTGAGCGAGTTGGAGAGGCTGAAATCGATGATCCGGTAGCTCGCCAGAAACGGGACGGACGGCTTGGCCCGGTCGCGGGTCAGCGGATAAAGCCTCTCGCCGCGGCCGCCGCACAGAATCATGACCAGGATGCGCTCAGATGATACTTCCATCGGGGCTCACCACCTCGGAGAATATGCCGTCTTGCTGTTCCCAGACCTCGAGAAGCCGCTCCTCCGCGGGTCCGAGGGACTCCGGTCTGACCAGCCAATCCCAGAGGGTCCTGGCCCGGTCAAAATGCTCAGCGGCGCGGTTCTCGGCGTAATCCCGGGCCGACCGGGTCGAGATCAGGAACGGCCAGTCCGAGCTCTCCAGCAGGAACTTCTCCCTGCTGAACTGCTTGAGAACCCGGGTCTTTCCCGGGAATGGGCGGTTCGCGAGTTTGACCGCGTCCTCTTCGATCAGGTAGATCTTGTCCCAGATCCAGGACGTGTCATCGTTCAGCCAGGTCCAGTGAAAACCGCCCTCTCCCCAGGAGCCCTCGGGGAGTGAAACCGTCTGGCGGGGCGGCAGAGCCTCCAGGCAGCCGTTCGCCGTCCGGGGCCGGACTTCGGACCGGGAGAGTTTCTTGAGGACAAGATACAGCCACTCGGGGCCCTCAAACCACCAGTGGCCGAAAAGCTCGGTGTCATAGAGCGCCGCGATGGCGCCCCCCTGCGGCCGCGAGCCCAGGCTCTTCTCGAGCTGGTCCACGAAGTGGCTCGCGTTCGCTTCCAGCCGCTCGGCGGCCGCAGCCGGCTCGTAGGGCTGCTTTTCCCCCAGGCCGGCTGCGCTCGACGTGACGCGCCAGTAGCGCAGACCGCCCGGGAAGTGCTTCTTATGAAACTCCAAGTACCGGCCGTCGCCCGGGTAACCCGACCTGCCGCTCCAGACCTGGGTGCCCGATATCTCGTCCCTCACCAGGAACGGGACGCCGGAAGGATGCGCCAGGTAGGATTCGTAGGGCGACTTCACCGACTCTTCAACCGGGTGATAGGCGTCCTTGAACTTATCCCACAGGCCTTTAAGGGCCGGAAAGCGTTCGTTATAGACGCCTTTCGCCTCGCCGCCCCGCAGGAGATGGCTGTCCACGAAGAAACAGCCCACGCCTTCCTGTTTCAGGATCTCATCCAGGCCGGCCCGGTCGACCGGCGCCCTGTCCCCCAACGGAGCCCGCCAGGAGTATCCGGGCCGGTAGCCGCATTCGGGAAGCCAGAAACCCGGGGGCCGGCGGCCGAAATATTTTTCGTAGACCCGGGCGCCCTGCCGGACCTGCCAGCGGACGCTGTCGTCCTCGGAAAGAAGCGGCAGATACCCGTGAGTCGCGGCCGAAGTCAGGACCTCGACCTGGCCGTCGTCCTGGAGCGAGCGGTAGGCGGCCAGGATGTCTTCGCCGCAGACGTCCTCGAAAAACCGGAGCAGGTCCTCGTACCAGCTCTCCCAATAAAACGTTAGGGAATGAATGGCCGCGGCGCCGGTCCTTCCGAAATGGCCGCGGTCCTCGCGGGCGCAAGCGATCCTGGCGCCGAGGTATTGCTTAAGCTCCCGTCTGAAGGCGGGGTTGGCGAGCTGCTCCATGAGAACGGGCGTGAAAGAGATGTTGATGCCCGGGCTGATGCCCTCGTCCTGGAGCCGCCGGCAAACTCGGAGAAGAGGCAGGTAGCTTTCGGCGCTCGCCTCATAGAGCCAGTCCATCCCGTGCGGCCAGCTGCCGTGGGCGAGGACGTAGGGAATATGGCTGTGAAGCACGAGGGAGAAGAATTTATTGGACATCCCGGACACTCAGCGCGACGGCGAGCTGATGCTTTTGAGCAGGGGCAATGGTCAACCGCCAGGATGGCAGGAAACACATTCCCTGGTGAATTATATCATAGTCGCTCTCGGATCGGGAGAGCGTCCGGAGCGGGAATGCCCAGACTCCGGCGGCCTCCGGGAACTCCAGCCGCCAGCGGCCCCCAAGAAGTGATAGCGTCGTGTTCTCGAGGCGCCATTCCTGCGGCAGGACATAGAAATTCCATTCGACGCCGAACAGGACCGCCGTCTCCTTCCCGCCCAGGTTCTCGAGCTCGTACCGGAAAAGCACCCCGGCTTCCTTTGGGATCACCCGCTTGGTCACGCGAAGCGGACTCGGGCCCCCGTCGGCCCACAGGTGTCCGGACCGGGTCAGCACGGCCGCGCCGTCCTCGAGCTTGAATTCATACTCTTGATTTACGAAATCCCCGTTTTCCTTGTAGTTGATGTCCCGGAAGCCCTCGAGTGTCGTCTCCTCGGCCAGGAAATGATCGAGGAGCGAATAGCGCGGGTGCCAGTCGTACCTTAGGAGCGTGGCGGCTTCCGGCGGGAGCTTTCTGGCCAGCTCGTGGATGCTTTTCCCGCTTCCCTCCTCGGCCGTTTTCTGACGGTGATAGCTCTCCTCGCGCCGCGCCAGGACGTCGGAGAGGTTGCGGGAAAGGACCCGGTCATCGAGCTCGACCAGGCCTCCCCCGAAGGACGGCTTAATAAACAGGTTGAACAGCCCGCTCCTGAAGATCAATTCGTCCCGGCCGTCAACATCGTAGTCCCGGCTCTCCCAGCCCTGGGCGCGCGGGAGCCGTTTTTCCGCTTCGAGCAGATTGCGATAAGCGGCTTCCCGGAGATGGGGCAGGTACAGTCCGCCGAACACGCCGTGCCAGAAGGGATCGTTGCCCTGGGCCTTGAAGAGCTCGACGGGCGCTTCGCCCCCCGGCGGCCGGCCGGCCTCCCGCGACACGAAAAGCATGCGCTTGTGGAGATGGTTGCTCTCGGGGTACTTGAGAAAGAACTCGCGGAAAAATCCTCCCCGCAGAAACCGGCGCGCCACGGGCGGCAGTTTCTCCTTGAGCTCGTTGTACCGCGCGAAATCATCCGGCTCGAGAACCCACTCCGTCATCTCCTCGTAGGACGCGGGCGGGAGGTAGGCTCGCCCGAGCGCCGGACGCGAGTCCAGGTATTCCGAATAGGTGAGCGTGCGGACTTGCTCCCGCTCGAGGAAATCCAGGAATCCGCGGAGCCAGCCGTCATCGTAGACCCATTTGTGAGTCCCCGGCCAGAGCCCGAACTTCTCCCCATCGTCGCCCAGGATGGCGACGCCGTCGCCGGCGGCGATCTCCTCAAACGCCCCCCTGATGTCCTCGACCGGCCGAAAGGGGATGAAATAGCGGAGCTTCTTATTCACGGGGAAAAGGACCAGGGGCAGCCCCTCGTCCTCGGTGACATAGGGCTTCAACAGGTTTTTCAGCCCGGCGTAATGGAAGTGCTCCTCATCGAGGATCGTGTATTCCACGCCCGCCCGGGCGAGCGTCCCCGCCAGGCCGGGCTCCCAAACCCGTTCGGTCAGCCAGATTCCCCGGGGCCGGGCACCAAAGTGATCTTCCAGAAATCGAGACATCAGGCGGAGCTGGCCCTGGCGGTCGGCCTCGGGAATGATGGACAGGACGGGCTCGTAGAATCCCCCTCCCAGGAGCTCGACCTGGCGTCTCTCGACCAGCCGCCGGACGACCTCCCAGCACTTTTTTTCTTTGGCCTTCATGTACTCCCAGAGCGGTCCGGAAAAGTGCAGGCTGAACTTGAGCGCCGGATGCCGGCTCAGCTCGTCGAGAAACGGCCGGTAGCAGTCGGCAAAGGCCCGGCGGAAGACGCTGGGGAAATTTCCCACGGGCTGATGATTATGCACGGCCAGCAGGAAGGTGAGATCACGCATCAGGGAAGTGAGGGACCCGGCAGTTCAGGGCTTTTCCGCGTCCTCTCGGTGATGGTTTTTCCAGTAGTCCAGGCAGTCGATGTTGCAGAAATGGAGGACATATTCCTCGCCCTCGGCGTGCAGGGCGGCCGCCTTGGGGATCAATTTCTTGCAGACGTGGCAGGCGATCTTCTTTTCCTCCTTTTCTTTCATCTTCACTCTCCCTGTCCCTGGCGAAGATCTGCGGCCGGCCGCCTACCTGTGCAGGAAGCCCCGCTCGCTGTCCGATTCCCCCGGCTTCCGGGTGATAATCATAGCGAGATTCAAGGCGTTGGCCCGGTCGATCACCTCCTGGTCCCGGATGGAGCCGAGCGGATAGATGATCGCCGTGATGCCGTTTTGGGCGGCCAGCTCGATGACATCCGGAAACGGCATGAAGGCGTCAGAAGCCATGACGCAGCCCTCCGGCCCGTAGCCGCGCCGCGAAAAGCGGATGGCGCAATCGGCGGCGTCGATCCGGCTCCTCTGTCCGGACCCGATGCCGCGGACCTTGTCGCGGTCGCCGATGACGACGGCGTTTGAACGGGTGAAGCAGGCGACGATCCACATGAAGATCGAGGCCTCGATTTCCCCGGCGGACGGCTTCCGGTCGGAAACCACATCGACGTCGGCGGCGCTCCGGATCTTCGAGTCGAACCTCATCTGGACCAGCAGCCCTCCCGCCACACGTTTAATCTCCCAGCCGTTATCCACGGCCGGCCAGCCGGGCGACCCGCCCATCTTCACCACCCGGAGGGTCTTTCTCGCGGCCAGGACCTCCAGGGCTTCGGGCGCGTAATCGGGCGCATAGACGACCTCGATGTTGCGCGCGCTCTCCACGAGCCGCCGGGAGACCGGCTCGGTCACCCGGTCGCTGAAGATGTCGACGCTGCCGAAGTTCGACAGCGGGTCCGAGCCCCAGGCCCTGTCGAAGGCGTCCTCCATCGTGTCCCCCATGGCCACGCCGCTCGGCATCTCGTGCTTGACCAGCGCGCAAATGGCCCGTCCGGGACGGATCTCGGCGAGCTTCCTGACCAGCCGCTGCCCGAGGTCCATGTCGCCCACGTTGATGTAGCTGAGTCCCCTGGTCCCCTCCTGCAGGATCTCCATCGTGGCCATGTTCGGTCCGGCGGCTCCCGTTTCGGCGTAGAACGCGGCCGGGTAGCCCGGGTTTTCGCCGTAGCGCATGGATAATTTCTTCCGGAACTCGAGCCCGTCGAACGGCAGGCTGTCCGGGAATTCCTCCCTGACCTTGGTGGAGTATTGAAGGCGGGACGACTTATCCGCTCTATCCAATCCGGCCGCTCCTTTCACGGAGGTTGATGATGTGGACTTCGGCGTCGGACAGGTCGCCGGCGTCGGCCGCGAGGCAAGCCACCGACACCCTGTAATCCTGCCCCGGGCCGGCGGGCGCCATGGACCCGAAGGCGGCCTCGGCCATGGACTTGGCATCGTTCCAAGGCAGCACGACGTCACGGGGGGCTCCGATGAACGAAGGCAGCGGGTTCGCCTCGAAGCCTTCATAGGTGGCGAGAAGCCTCCCAAAGCCGGGCTCAAGCTTCCAGGAAAAGGCAGACCTCTCGGGGGCCCCCGTTCCTCCCATCCGGATCAAGCTGAGCCCAGCCCGCCCCCCGATCTGGACGCAGCCGCTGATCCTTGGCGTGAAATGAGGCGCATCGGGCTCGTACTCCCAGCCTTCGAGTGCTTCCGCGAGAACGGTCAGGGGATCGGCGTCCCGGCCCCTGCTTTTCAGGGCGGCGGCGATATGCTCGGTCTGACGGCCGTTGCTCACGGCAATGCCGGAATCAAATGCCAGGGCCCTGTAGACGAGGAGCTCCGGTTTCCCCTGCTTCAGGGTCTCCACGTCGGTCGGCTCCGTCCAGATGCTCCGGTCTTCCAGGCGCAGCCGCCTGGCTTGGCTGGACGGCGACCTCCCCGTGATGGCGTAGAAGATCAGGGCCTTGCCGAATCCAGACCCTGCCCCGATGATGATAACCCGCCCTGGATAGGCCATGGAGCTGAGCGGTCCGAGCAGTTCCGTCATTATTTATGGTCCTCGCGTATTTGATACCACAGCCGCAACGCCAAGTCAAAGCCGCCTCCTCCGGGGCGAGCTTGTCGGCCTCCCGGGATTCGGCTAGAATAAGCGTTTCGAGAGGACGGAAGGATTACTCCATGAATCAACCCCGCAAACCCGAGCTTGCCTACCTCGACCGGCGCTTCCTCGATTCGGAGACGGCCCGGCCGGTCCGCATACTCAGCGAAATCCTGGCGCCCCTGCATCAGCTTTCTTCTCATCGGGTGCACACGACGGTGCTTTTTCTCGGCTCGACCCGGGTCGGCCCGGACGACAAGAGCTCCCCGCTCCTTAAGTATTATTGGGAGGCCGAAGAGCTGGCCTATCTTCTAGCCGGTTGGGCGATCAAGCTCAAGCCCAAGGGCAAGAACTTCGTCATCTGCACCGGAGGCGGACCCGGGATCATGGAAGCGGCCAACCGCGGGGCCGCCCGGGCCGGCGGCCAATCGATCGGCATGAACATCTCCCTCCCGGAGGAACAGATGCCGAACTCCTACATCTCGCCGGAGCTCTCTTTTCTCTTTCACTATTTTTTCACCCGCAAGTTCTGGCTTGTCAACAAGGCCAAGGCGATGGTTGCGTTTCCGGGCGGATTCGGGACGCTGGACGAGGTCTTCGAAACGCTCACCCTTATCCAAACGGGGAAGATCGCGCGGCAGGATATGGCCATCGTCCTCTACGGCGAAGAATACTGGCGTAAGACCATCCATTTCGAGCACCTTCTGGAGAACAGGACGATCGCCCCCGGGGATATCGAGCTGTTCAGGTTTTGCTCGACTCCCAAAGAGGCGTTTACCTTCTTGAAAAGACGGCTGAAGGAGTCCCTGGTTAAAGCCTAAGCGGCCGGACGCCTCTTCTTATTCCGCTGCCAATACCAGTAGACGGCGATGCCGAGCGCGACGCCCACGGCATCCGCGGCGGCATCTCTCGGGTCGCTCACCCGGCCCCCCACGAATTCCTGGTGAAACTCGTCCAGGACGCCGAGGAGCGTCCCGGAAAGAAAAACCAGGACGACGGTAAGAAGGGGGGACGACGGAACGGCGGCGAAGAATCCCAGGGAGAGAAGAAAACCCATGACCGCATAGACCAGGGCGTGGGGGATCTTATCCAGCCCATGTCCCGGCATCTCGAACCCCAGGCTCCGGGAGGAGGCGAGGAAGATCAGCGCATAAAGAACCAGGGCCGGCAGGAAACTGGCGAGCTTCTTCATGGCTGGTCGGACCGGGCTTCATTTTATAGGAAACGCCACCGTTCCGCCAGGGCGTTTGCGCCGGCTGCCTTAGGATGGCATAATGGGCGCCAGAATGAGACGGAAACGGCCGGCCGCGGGAGTCCTCATCGCGGCCGCCGTCATCGCCGGCGCGGGGTGCCGGGCGAGGACGGACTTCTTTCCCGAGGGCAACATCCAGACGGGCATCGCCTCCTGGTACGGCGGAGAATTCCACGGCCGGTTGACTTCGAGCAAAGAGATCTATGACATGAACGACCTGACCGCCGCCCACAACACCCTGCCCTTGGGAACCCATGTGGCGGTCACCAACCTGGACAACGGCCAGTCGGTCGTCGTCCGGATCAATGACCGCGGTCCGTTCGCCAAGAACAGGGTGATCGACCTCTCCTACGCCGCGGCCAGGGCCATCGGGCTCATCGGGCCGGGGACTGCGCCCGTCCGGATCGAAGTCCTGGGGCGGCTGTCGCCCCCCGCTTCGAGCCTGGGTTATTCGGTTCAAGCGGGGGCGTTTGTGTCGCGGGCGAACGCCGATGCGCTCAAGAAAAGCCTGGCTGAGAATTTCGCCGGAGTGTACATCGGGGTCTTCAAGACCGCGCGGCAGACTTATTTCCGGGTCCGGATCCGGTCCAGGTCAAGGGAAGATGCCCGATCCATCGCCCTCAGGCTCGCGGAGGGCGGGTACGCCCCGGTCATTTTCGAAGATCAGTGATTACCGCTCTTTATTTCTCTTGTAGAGATAAGCCGCTTCTCTGAACTTGTTCTCCTTGCCGTCGTGGACGGCGAACCGGCCGCCGCTCCACATGTTCGCCGAGCCGAACTCCCCCTTCTTATTCAGCGCATAGAAACTGTGCCCGAAATTCGGCCGGCCGTCATCGCTAAGGAGCCGAGGCTGGAGCATCGACTTGTCGGCCACGGCCTGCATGGCTTTGAGGCAGGCTTCCTCGGGAGAAAAGCCCTGGCCCATCAAATGGACGATCTGAAAGCTGGCGCAGGTCCGCAGGTTGGCCTCGCCGAACCCCGTCGAGCCCGCCGCCCCGACGGCGTTGTCGACATAAAGCCCCGCGCCGATGATGGGCGAATCGCCCACGCGGCCGGGCAGCTTGAAGGCGTATCCGCTCGTCGTGGTCACTCCCGCGAGGCTGCCCCGGGAGTTAATCGCCAGGCAGTTGATGGTTCCGTAGTGCTCGATATACGGCCTGATCTCGGCCGTGATCTTCTTGTCGTCGGTCGACAGCCAATAATCCCTGTCCGACAGGCTCTCTTTCCATTTAAGCCAGACCTCCCGGGCTTTATCGGTGAGCAGGTCCTCTTCTTTGAAACCGTGGGCCCTGGCGAACTTCAGGGCTCCCTCCCCCACCAGGAGGACGTGGGCGGTCCGCTCCATGACGAGCTTCGCGACTTTGGAGGGTGTCTTGATATTTCGCAGGGCTGCTACTGCGCCGGCCTTGTGGGTCGGGCCGTACATCACAGAGGCGTCGAGCTCGACCACTCCCTCTTCGTTCGGCAGCCCGCCGTAGCCGACCGACATGTCGTTCGGGTCCTCCTCGACGATGTTGACGCCGGCGATGACCGCGTCCAGGGGGTCGGCGCCCTGGCGCATGAGCTCCATGGCCTTCTCCGTCGCGCGGAGGCCGTTGCCGCTCGCGACCACGCACAAGGCACCGGCCCCGCCCGGGGCTGCGGCCTGGCCGCGGCTTCCCGAGAAGGCGGGCCCGCCTTCAAGAACCGAAGCCGCCGCGGCGCCGACGCCCGCCTGCAAGAATCGTCGTCTGGATATCCTGGACATCTCCTGACCTCCTAATCGATGCTGCGAAGTCCCTACATTACAAAACTCGCCCCGCCGATGCAAATTCCTTAGCCGGCGGCTGATCATCTCAGAAAGCGAGCGTGTTTGACTTTGGGCGGCTGTTCGGGTAAAACCTTGCCCCATGACCAAGGAGCGCCGGATTCTCATTTCGGCTTCGCTCTTCCACGCCCTCAACGACTCGGCGACGGTGGCCGTTCCCATGGTCTTCCCAATCCTTCTGGGCAAGGGCCTGATGATCCGGAACTATTCCCAGATCGGGCTGCTGTCGAACTTCGGGCTGCTGGCGACCTTTCTCTTTCAGATCCTCATCGTCCACGCGGCCAGGCGCTGGGATTTCCGGACGATGCTTGCGGTGAGCTTTGCCGGCATCGTCGCCTCGCTGGCCCTGATCCCGCTTTCGACAACCTTTGCCTGGCTTTTTTTCCTCTACATTCTTTTCAGGGTGTTCGACAGCTTCTACCACACGATCGGCCTGGCTTGGGTCTCGCGCACCCACCCGAGCCAGGGCATCGATTTCGCCATGGGCGTCCAGAGCGGATCGGGAAACCTGGGCGTCCTGGCGGCCTTCATCGCGGTCGGTTTCATGGCCCAGCAGACGAACTGGCAGGCCTCTCTCCTGGTCTGGGCGGCAATCTGCCTCGGCCTGGGGGTCGTGAGCCTGACGCTTGTCCGGCGGATTTCCTTCAGGATGGATGATGATGTCGAAAGGCTCGGACCGGCCTCCTGGCTCCGTACCATCAGGCTCATCCGCGATCACATTCCCGGATTCGTCTTCGGCGGGGCGTCATGGAGCGTCACCGTGTATTTCGCGCCCTCCCTCCTCAACCGGAAGTTCGGCGTTCCGATGGGCGGGACCGGGCTTTATCTGGCGCTCTGGATAGGAATGGGGACGGTGATGACCTATCTTTTCGGCAGGCTCAGCCGGGCCTTCGGGCGATCGAGAATCACGCGGGTGGCGCTGGCCACCGCCTCCCTTTCCCTGCTCGGCGTGGGCCTGGCCGACCGGACCGCCCTGGCCGTGGCGGGGCTGTTTGCCTTCGGGATTTCGCTTTTCCTGATCTACCCGGCCCTTCAGTCATGCGTTGGCAACGCCGTGTCTTCGCGGAACCAGTCCCAGGCGTTCAGCGTGGCGTCCAACCTCCAGATACTGTCGGGCGCCTTGGTCTCGCTCGCCTCCGGCTTCCTGTCCGACCGGTTCGGCGTCAATTCGCCGTTTCTCCTGATCGGCGGCCTGGGGTTTCTCGCCCTGGTCCTGTCACCGCCGGGGGGCGGCCGCCGGGCCGATGGTCACTTAGAATCCCGCTCTTCCAGGAGCTGAATAACCGCGGTGTGAGAGCCTTCGGGAACCCGGAATTCCCGGGAACTGCCCTCGAAGACTCGGACCAGTTGATTATCCAGCATGAGTTGGTATTTTCCCCGCTTCAAGAACTGGATCTCGACGTCTCTCTTCTCCATGGTCCGGATATCGAAGGAGACCTCGTTTTCCGAGTAGAGGAACTGCCGGAAGACCGCGCCGCCGTCCGCCCGCACTATCTCCCGGCCTTCCTCGAGCAGCCGGATCCTGGACCGGGAGACTTCGACGTCGTAGTGCCGCCCCTGAATCGCCAGCCGGGTCATCCGGCCACTGGCGTCCGGGCTGAGCATACCGAACCGGAAGCCCTCCCAGGGCGTGAAGTCCAGGTATTCCTCGAGGGCGATGAGGCCGAACAGCGGACCCCAGCTCTGAAACCTCTGGCCGCCGGCCTCGCCCGTCCGCGAATCGAAGTTTTCCGGACAGAGCTGGAAATTGCTGTAGCTCCGGAGAAAAAGACCCTGGCTCTTGTTCGCAAATTCCGCGGCCACCGGGTCGAAACCGCAGGCCTTGAGACCCTGGTAGACGAGGTAGTTCGTGGGCGGCCAAATCGTCCCCCTCCAGTATTGCTGGTCCTTGAACAGGGGGTCGTCGCGCGAGATGGACGGCAGGACGTAGTCGCCCCAGAATTCCTTGGGGTTGAGGAGCCGCCGGATCATCAGCGCCGCCCTTTTTTCGTCTGGGATACGGGCGATCAAGGGATAGAAGTTCGAGGCGGCCTTCCGGGCCGAAAAACGGCCGTCCCAGTGCCGGTCGAAATAGAAGCCCTCGCGCTCGTTCCAGAGTCGGGTGTTGATGAGGTCTTTCATCTCCCGGTATTCGCGAAGATACCCTTCGTAATCTTCGGAAATATTGAGCACGCCGGCGATCTGGGCCAGGCAGTAGGCGTCGAGCGCATAAAGGCTGTTCAGGTCGACGCAGTTCATGGTCAGCGTGCCGGCGTCGTTGTCGAACGACGCCTCTTCCCAGTTGGGAAGGTCGTCCTGGCCGGACTCCCACATCGCCCGTTGCTTGCCGCCGACGTTCTCCTCCCAGGTGGGAACCTGGCCCGCGACGAGCTCGGCGTCCGATCCCCATTCGAGGAGTCCGTCGACGTTGCCGTCCCGCCGCGGCCGGCCGCCGGCCCCCGGCGCCTTCCAGAACGAATGCCATCTTTTTAAATACGGATAGGAGAACTTCAACAGCTCCAGATCGCCCAGCTTGCCGAAGAGCTTGAAGACGGCATAGCTGCCCACCGGGGGCTGGGACCGGTCGGCAGTCCCGCTCGACCGTCCCCGCCAGTTGGGGATGTTGCCGTTGGGGTATTGCGTCTGGAGGACGGCCTTGACGATATCCCTGACATGGCGGGGGCTTTCCACGGAGACTTCAAGGGCATCCAGGAAGGAGGCCCACCCGAAAAGCGTCCAGTGGTCGGGCACGCCGCCAGGCTGCGGAAAAATCCAGCGCCGGCCGGCCGGCGCATACAGTCGGTGATGGTCGGGCTGGTAGAGGATCATCCAGAAGAGGTTGTTGGTGATGGCTTCGGGCGCTCCCTGATAAAGGCCTTCGATCTTGACCCGGCTGCTGGTGTACCTCTCCTCGCCTTCGAGGAGCAGCTCGTCGATGGTCTCGACGCTGGTGAAACGGGAGGCCTCGGCCCCGATGACCTCCGGGGCCTCGCCCGCGGCGGCCACGAAATAGATGTCCGTTCCCTCCCGGGTCGAGAACGCGAGGGCCAGGCCGCTCTCCGGAGGACCGGGAACCAGGTTGGCCGGCCGGTTCGTCCAGAAGAGATAGCTTCCGCGACCAGACCCGCTTATCCCTTCGACCTGACCGTCTTCGAGCCGGCGGTAGCCGGCCCTGAGGTCCCAGGGAGAATAGTGGACGATCTCGAGGGTCAGGTTCCTGGGCGCGCGAATCCGTCCGACGACGGTTCGCTCGTCCTGGCGCGACCATTCGAGAGTCAGGGTGACGGGCTTTGGTGAGGGCTTGATGTAGACGGGGGTCTCGTCCCGGAGCTTGAGCGGCAGGCTCAGGTCGGCCCGGACGCGGGCGTACTGGCCGTCGGGGGACTGTGGCCCCACCTCGGAAATGAGATAGTGAAAATCGTAGCCTTCAATGACCTGGTCACCTTTCCGGACCCTCAGGCGGAAGGCGAAGCCGACATCCTTAGCCGGGGCGAGAACAAGCCCGAACCATTCCCGGCCGTCGAGGGCGCCTATGAAGGCATCCTTCCAGGGATAAAAAACCTCGCTCCGCAGGGAGGGAAGCACGCCGGCCAGGCAGATGGCGGCGGCGGCCGCCAGGAGTTTTTTTTTCATGGACCGTCCGAGTTCAAATCGCAACCCGATTCCGGACTCTAATTTACGGGAAACCGGACGATAAATCAATGACGCGGGACCGCCCTTTCTTCTTCAGGCGGCCTGTGATAGATTATCCGGACGAGGTGGCCGTCATGGACTTCAATCAGTACTTCAAATCCCGCCAGGGTGAAATGGTCAATGTGCTCAAACAGGTGGTGGCCCACGAGTCCCCTTCATCCGATAAGAAGGCGGTCGATGCCTGCTCGGCCTTTGTGACCGGGGAGTTTCGGAAAGCCGGGGCCAAGATCACCCGGGTCCCGCAGAAGACGAAGGGCGATTTTCAGATCGTCGAGTTTCCGGGGCCGGCCAAGGCCGCCGGCGAAGGCCAGATTCTCGTCCTCACCCACATCGATACTGTCTGGCCGGTGGGAAAGCTCGGCTCGATGCCCTTTTACATCTCCGGGAACAAGATCTTCGGGCCGGGAGTCCTGGATATGAAGTCCGGGATCGTCACTTCCCTTTTCGCCCTCAAGGCCCTCCATCAATTGAGGCTCAGCGCCTCCCGGAAGGTTGTCCTGTTTATCAACTCCTCAGAGGAGATCGGGAGCCCTGCCGCGGATGAGCTGATCGGCCAGCTGGCCAGGAAATCGAGAACCGTGCTCTGCCTCGAACCGGCCCTTCCGGGCGGTGCTCTCAAGACCCAGCGCAAGGGACGGCTGGTCCTCAGGCTGGAGGTCAAGGGCCGGGCCGCCCATGCCGGGTCGCCCGAGAAAGGGGTAAACGCCGTCGAGGAGCTCATCGGCCAGCTCCGCCGGCTGAAACGGCTGGAGACCGGCGGGCTCACCCTGTCCGTAAACCAGATCGGCGGCGGCCAAAAAGTCAATGTCATCGCCGAGGAGGCGTGGGCCTTGATGGATGTCCGGTTCTGGACGGTCCGCCAGAGGGACCGCCTGCAGTCCGTGGTTAAGGAATCCGAGCCCCTCAAGACCGGCGCCAAGCTCAAGTTCAGCGTGGAGGGACGGACGCCGCCGATGGAGAAAACGCAGGCTTCGGCGAAACTCTTCCAGCAGGCCAAGGCGATCGCCTCGACCCTGGAGATCAACCTGTCCGAGGGCAAGGCGGGCGGCGGCTCGGATGCCTCGATTGCCTCTAGCTTCGGCGTGCCGACGCTCGACGGGCTGGGGCCCGACGGCGACGGCATGCACGCCGCCCACGAGCACGTGCTCCTCCCCTCCTTCGTCCAGCGGGCCGCCCTGCTGACGGAGCTCCTGCGCCAGCTGTAGCGGCGGTTGACTCGGTTCATGCGTTCTGATAACTTAGGCTTTCAAAGCGGAGTTTGAGCATTCTGCAGACATGGTGGCTTCTCCTCTTGATCGTCCGCTATAAACAATCCCTTTGAGGGAGGAATCATATGATCAAAAAGTACTACCTGCTTTCCCCCGGCCCGACGCCCATCCCCGATAGCGTCCTGTCCGTCGCGGCCGAGCCCATCATCCATCACAGGACGCCCGAGTTTTCGGAGATCTTCATGCAGGTTTCCGAGGGGCTGAAATACGTCTTCGGGACCAAGGAGGACGTCTTCATTCTGACCTCGTCGGGCTCGGGCGCGATGGAGACCGCGGTCGTCAACACCCTGAGCCCGGGCGACAAGGTGATCTGTATCAACGGCGGGAAATTCGGCGAGCGCTGGGGCAACATCTGCCGAGCCTACGGCGTGAACGTCCGGGAGATCGTGCTCGAGTGGGGCGACGACTTCACCAAGGACCAGCTGGCCGCCGAGCTCAAGGCCAACCCCGACGCCAACGCCGTCTTCTCGACCCTCTCCGAGACATCGAGCGGCGCGCTCTACGACATCCAGGGCTTCGGGGAGGTCGTGTCCGGGACCACTGCCATCCTGGTCGTCGACGGGATCTCCGGCGTGGGCGCCACCGCCTGCCCGATGGACGAATGGAAAATCGACGTCCTGCTTTCCGGTTCCCAGAAATCGTTCATGATCCCTCCGGGGCTGGCCTATATCGCCTTCGGCCCCAAGGCCTGGAAGATGGTCGAGACCGCCAAGCTGCCGAGGTTCTATTTTGACGCCAAGAAAGCCAAGAAGAACCTGGAAAAACAGACGACCCCCTGGACGCCCGCGATTTCGCTCATCATCCAGCAGAAGAAGGCGCTGGACATCATCCGGTCGATGGGGATGGAAAAGCTGCTCGACCACCACCGGATCCTGGGCGATGCCGCCAGGGCCGGCGTCAAGGCGCTGGGGCTGGTGCTTCTGGCCAAGAATCCCGGCAATATCCTGACGGCCGTCAAGACGCCCGCAGGGATCGACGGCAGCAAGCTCGTCAAGACCATGCAGTCGAAGTACAAGGCCTATATCGCCGGGGCCCAGGACCCCAACAAGGGCAAATTCTTCAGGATCGCCCATCTCGGGTACATGGGCGGGTTCGACATCATCACCGCCCTGTCTGCTCTTGAGATGACCCTGGCCGACCTGGGCTACGTTTTTGAAAAAGGCAGCGGCGTCAAGGCCGCCGAGACGAGCCTGATGGAGAACTGGAAATGAAGAAGATCCTGGTTGCCGATAAGCTCGACAACGAGGCCTTGGACAAGCTCAAGGCCGCGCCCAACTTCGAGGTGACCGTCAAGACAGGCATGGACGAGGCCGAACTGGTCAAGACGATCCAGGGCTTCAACGCCATCGTTGTCCGGGGCGCGACCAAGGTGACGCGGAAGGCCATCGAGGCCTCGAGCGGCCTGGAGATCATCCTCCGGGCGGGGATCGGCCTGGACAACGTCGATGCGGCGGCCGCCAAGGAGAAAGGCATCGCCGTGGCTAACACGCCGGCGGCGACGACCATCTCCGTGGCCGAGCTCACGATGGGACTGATGCTCGGTGCCGTACGGGAGCTCGGGCGGGCGAACCTGTCTATGAAGCAGCACAAGTGGGAGAAGAAGTCCTTCTCGGGAAGCGAGCTCCACGGCAGGACGCTCGGCGTCATCGGCGGCGGCCGGATCGGCTTGGCCGTGGCCGAGCGGGCGATCGTCTTCGGGATGAATATCCTGGCCTATGATGTCATCCCCATCAAGACCGCGCTCCCCGTCCGCCAGGTCGGGCTGCCCGAGCTGCTCGCGAACTCGGACATCGTCACTCTCCATATCCCCAAGCAGCCGAAGCCCGTCATCGGCCGGGACGAAATCGCCCTGATGAAGGACGGGGCCATCATCGTCAACGCCGCCCGCGGCGGCGTGGTGGACGAGAGGGCGCTCCTCGAGGCCCTGAATTCCGGGAAGATCCGGGCGGCCGCCCTGGACGTTTTCGAGAAGGAGCCGCCGGACGATTTTTCGCTCATCGACCATCCCAACGTGACCGTCGCGCCGCACATCGGGGCCGCCGCCGAGGAAGGCCAGAAGCGGGCGGGCCTCGAGGTGGTGAAGATCCTCATCGAAAAGCTGGGCTAGGGGCCGGCGGACTTGTTTTTTGCGGCCTCCCCTCCTCCGCCGCGGCGGCGGTAAAGATTAAGGTGCCGTGGAGGAATGGTATGGTCTATCTGGACAATAACGCGACGACGCCGCTCGACCCGGCTGTCGCCGACGCAATGTGCTCGTTTCTCAGGGAGCACTTCGGGAACCCCTCCTCGCTCTATCCCATCGGCCGTCAGGTCAAGGACCTCGTCACTCAAGCCCGCGAGCAGGTGGCCGCGGCGCTGGGCGCTCACCGGTCCGAGATCATCTTCACCGGGTCGGGGACGGAAGCCGATAATTTCGCCCTGCGCGGCGTGCTGGACGCCTGTCCGGATAAAAATGAGATCATCATCTCCTCGATCGAGCATCCCGCCATCCTCAACGCGGCGAAGTATCTCGAAAAGAAAGGGCTGAAGGTGACCTACCTGCCCGTCGACAGGGCCGGCCTGGTCGACCTGGATTTCCTGAGTGACGCGCTGACGCCGCAGACGGCGATCGTCTCGGTCATGCATGCCAACAACGAAATCGGGACCATCCAGCCGATCGAGCGGATCGCCGCGATGGCCGGGGAAAAGGGGGTGCTCGTCCACACGGACGCGGTCCAGTCCTTCGGCAAGCTCGACCTCGACGTCGAGAAACTGGGCGTCGACCTCCTGACCGTTTCGGCGCACAAGATTTACGGCCCCAAAGGCGTGGGCGCGCTCTACGTCCGGCGCGGAGTCGATATCTGCCCGTTCATCCACGGCGGCCAGCAGGAGAAGAGCCGGCGCGCGGGCACGGAAAATACGATCGGAATCGTCGGTTTCGGCGAGGCGGCCCGACTGCTCATGGAGCGCGGCCGGAAGGACAGGGACCGGATCGAGCGGCTTTCCGAGGACCTGAAAAAAGGCATCGAGGAGAGGATTCCCAAGGTCCGGTTCAACGGTCACCCGGAGCGCCGGGTCAAGAGCACGCTCAACTTCTCTTTCCCCGGGCTCGAGGCCGAGGCCATCCTCCTGGCGCTGGCGACAAAGGAGATCTACGTCTCCACGGGTTCGGCCTGCAGCGAGGAATCCGAGGAAGCGTCCCACGTCCTGATCTCGATCGGGCTCCGGCCCGAAATCGCCCGGTCATCCATCCGGATGTCCCTGGGGAGATTCAACACCGACCAGGATGTCGAGACAACCCTCCGCGAGCTCCCCGAGATCATCGACAAGCTCCGTAAGATCTCGGCCTTCGACCCCGAAGATTAGCCCGAAAAGACGGCGCCGGCAGACGCCAGCCGGCCTCCTCGAACTTGGACGGCCCCTCCTGATTCCCCGGCTAGCCGGTTCCCGGCCCCCTTCTCCTCCGCCGCAGTTGCTCGAGGTAAACCGCGCGGACTTCGAGAAAAAATACCCCGTACTCGGAACGCCTGAAATCGGGATACGTCCAGTCGAGGAAGCGGACCTCGTCTTTCCTGAACAGAAGCTCCAGATGGGCGTAAATGCCCCGGGTCAGAGGGACGCGGTGGGCGAAATCCTTGGCCGTGCCCATGATCAACGCGGCGGGGGTCATGATCCCCGGGTCGATGTTGACGGCGCGGCGGCGGGCCGGCTGGTCGCGGCCCAGCTCGTCTTCCAGCGCGTTGGTCCGGAGCTTGATCGCGGCCAGCTCGTCCGGCGCGACGAGGTTCACAAAACTCAGGAAACGGCGCCTCAAGTTCGGTCCCATCTCGTTGTCGTAATAATCCGTCGCATCAAACGGAAAAAAACCGCTCCTCAGGTCGATCGGCCCGTAAAGTGCGACGAGCGCGCCCTCCGTTTTTTCGAAAATCGGCGTCTCGCCGGCGATCACGCCGACGACAAGCTTCGCGGGAGTGAACGGTTTCGCCACGGCCATGCTTTTATAATTAGGGCAATCTTCCTACCGATTCAATAGGTAACCTGATTTTTTACAGGAGGTGTCGTATTGAGTCCTGCAAAAGGATGATCAGCCGCCGTCGGACGTGGCGACCATTTCGGGTTCAGCCTTCGCGAGATGCCCTTCGAGGTTCCCTGCCTTGGGGGCGGCGAGGACTGTTCGAGCAGTGGAAGGATTAATGGGAGATGTCGGCTTGAGAGCACAGGCATGGATGAAAGGAGATATTCATTGTGCGCAGTTCCGCAGCCGCCGAGAAGGGCGTCGAGAGAACGGCGTTAAGAACCCGAACGGGAGCAAGGCCGATGGCGACTGATCAGCCAATTTGACCGTCCCTGCGGATTTCCCTATAATTAGCGCATTATGTCCTGGGTTTACGTCGAAGACATCGCAAGACACGCCGGCGAGACGGTTGAAATCCGCGGCTGGGTCTATAACAAGCGCTCGAGCGGCAAGGTGCGGTTTCTCCTCGTCCGCGACGGCACGGGAATCATCCAGGGGACAATCTTCAGCTCGGAGAAAGAGCATCCGCTGTTCCGGCACTTCGACGCCCTGACCCAAGAATCATCGGTCGTCGTCCGCGGGAAAGTCCGCGAAGAGAAAAGGGCCCCCGGCGGGTTCGAGCTGGACATCGAGGATCTGGAAACCCTGCAGATCGCCCAGGATTACCCTATTACGCTTAAAGAACACAGCACTCCTTTCCTCATGGAGCACCGCCATCTCTGGCTCCGCTCGTCCAAGCAGCACGCCATTCTCCAGGTCCGGGCCGAGGTCGTCAAGGCGATCCGTGATTTCTTCGACGGCCGCGGTTTCCGGCTGATGGATACTCCCGTCCTGACGCCGAGCGCCTGCGAGGGCACGACGACCCTGTTCGAAACCCAGTACTTCGACCAGAAAGCGTTCCTCAGCCAGAGCGGCCAGCTCTACAACGAAGCCACGGCCATGGCTTTCGGCAAAGTGTACTGCTTCGGCCCGACGTTCCGGGCGGAGCGGTCCAAGACGCGGCGCCATCTGATCGAGTTCTGGATGGTCGAGCCCGAGGTCGCCTTCGCGGTCCTGGATGATATCATCGAGCTCGCCCAGGATCTCATCGTCTTCATCCTGGAGCGAACGCTGGAAAAGCGGAAGCGCGACCTGGAGACGCTCGAGCGGGACACGGCTCACCTCGAGCGGGTCAAGAAGCCGTTTGCGCGCCTGACCTACGACGAGGCGTTGAAGCTCCTCCAGGCCCGGGGCTCGGCCATCGGCTGGGGAACCGACTTCGGCGCCCCGGAGGAAGGGCTGATGTCGGAGCTCTTCGACCTCCCCGTCTGCGTCACGCACTTCCCCGCCGCCATCAAGGCTTTCTACATGCAGCCCGACGCGGACCGGCCCGACCTCGCCCTGGGCGTGGACGTCCTGGCTTCCGAGGGCTACGGAGAGATCGTGGGCGGCGGCCAGCGGATCCATGACCTGAGCCTTCTAGAACAACGGATCAAGGAGCAGAACCTCCCGCGCGAAGCCTACCAGTGGTACCTCGACCTGAGAAAATTCGGAACCGTGCCGCACTCGGGGTTCGGCCTGGGGGTGGAAAGGACCGTGGCCTGGATCTGCGGCACGAAGCACATCCGCGAGACGATCCCCTTCCCCCGCCTCCTCTATCGAATCTACCCCTGAACTCGGGAGACCCCTCTTTCTTGCGAATGCCGATGAGCGCCCTCACCGCATCATCTCAAGCCAAGCGGGTGGCGCTCGTGACCTTCGGCTGCGCCAAGAACCTCGTTGACAGCGAGGTCATGCTGGGGCATCTTCGGCGGGCGGGGTATGTCACGACCGCCGACGAGAAAAGCGCCGATATCATCATCCTCAATACCTGCGGGTTCATCCGCCCGGCGAGAGAGGAGGTGGAGCGGGGCATCGACCGCGCCATCTCCATCAAGCGCAAATTCCCCGACCAGCGGCTGGCCGTCACGGGCTGCTATGTGGAAAGGTCGTTGGACGAGCTGAAGTCGAGGTACCCCGAGGTTGATGTCTGGCTGGGCGTCCGGGACTTTGATAAGATAGCGCCGGCGCTCGAAGGCCGGCGCTATCGGCCCGGCCGGTCCGCCTTTCTCTGCAGCCCGGAGAGCCCCCGAGTCCTCTCGACGCCCGGGACCTGGGCGTACTTGAAGATATCCGAGGGCTGCTCGCACGAGTGCTCGTTCTGCGCACTCCCCCGGATCAAGGGGCCCTACCGTTCCCGGACGACGGCTTCCGTCCTGGCCGAGGCCCGCGAGCTTACCCGCCGCGGCGTCAAGGAAATCAACTTGGTCTCCCAGGACACGACATATTTCGGCCGCGACCGGGGGCGCCGGGACGCGCTGGCGGGCC
>Ga0154742_1026_pt2 | contig 23614 bp, 21 predicted proteins | sample Rifle2008BG16ft_FD_105750 | JGI IMG/M metagenome (GOLD analysis project Ga0154742, IMG submission 105750) | Candidatus Aminicenantes bacterium RBG_16_63_16 | reverse complement strand
GGTGAAGATAGTCGCCGTCGAAGCCAAAAACCTCTATTGCCTGGGGGAGGAGTTAAGTGAAGCCATGCGCCGCCGGCTGCCGGCGATCCTCGCGGCTACGAAAGGACTCCTGGAAGCCGTCGCTTTTTCGCCCTCATAAAGCTGGAACTTAGGCAGCGGGCGCCCGCCTGCCATTTCATCCCAGGGCGATAGGAGGAGGACCCAGGGGGGGGCCTGCTCCAGTTGGGCATTATTTGGGCCGCTGCGTGAGGGGGGGCCAGACCGTCCAGGTTTTCCATTATTTAGTAGCTGATTTCGCTTGCAGCGAAAAGGGAAGGGGGCTATCATCGAGGCCTCGGATAAAAGGGCCTGACTTAAGAAATCAGGATGGTTAGATACGTGACCAGGCTGGCGGGTGCTCTTATCTCCACGATCATCCTTACACAGACCGGCCTTTTATTTTCTAAGACAATCGTCGTCCCGGTTGATTTTCCGACCATAACAGCCGCGGTGGCGGCTTCCTCCGATGGGGATGTCATCGAGGTCGAAGACGGGACCTATCTGGAAGAGAATATAGCTCTCGAAAAGAATATCACCTTGAAATCCAGGAAACTCTACGGTGCAGTAATCTATGCTGCTGAAAAAAAATCAAACCCGATATTTATTGTCAGGGCGAGGGTAAAAATACAAGGATTTATCTTAAAAAACGGGTACTATGGCATTGAGCAAAGAGAGAGCCAGGACGTCGCCTGGGAAGGGAGCGACTTGATTTTCTTGGGCATGCATCAATCGGCCGTTTCGATCAATGATATCGCCGACAAGATGGGTTCGGCTTATCTTCGTAACATTTTGATAGATCAGTGCACCTACGGCATTACAACAAATGATGCTCACGGAATTGACCTCAGCGATTGTCTTATCGCCAACTGCAAATGCGCATTCAATGGATTTGACCATAACTTCTTTAAGGTTGACCGAGCGGTTCTCTGGAATTGCAGAGAAGTGTGCTATGAAGATGAGTCTTCGCCTGGGGTGAACAGCAAAATAAGCCTTGGTAAGAATGTCTTTGTTCTCAATCCTGGTCGGTCGGGGGGGGTAATAAGGAAGAATAGCGCCGCTTTGATGACCACATTGCCTTTTGAACGCGAAGGATCCTTCGCCGGGAAAATTAGGCGCTTTGAGTTCGGGGGGGCTTTCGCATTCAATATCCTCGGAGATATTTATGACGCATCGGGAGATCATCCCAAGGCGCTGTCTTTTTATCGGGACGCCCTCGTTGTCGGAGAAAGGACGAATTCGAATCTGCTAATCTGGGAAGCTTATTATCGGATGGCCCGGACATACGCTAAGATGGGGAACCTCGAGCGAGCCCTGGGATCGTATAAGCGGGCAGTCGGCGTTATCGAAGCCGCGGGTTCTGACCTGCCGCAGAGGATTTACAGATCGGGATTTTCAGAAGACAGGATGAGGGTTTACGAGGAACTCGTTTCATTCCTCTATGAGCGACATAAGGAAGATCCCCCTCGACGATTTGACCGGGAAGCCTTTCTTTTTGCGGAAAAATCAAAGAGCCAGGGATTCCTGGATAGGCTGGAGAAATTCAGAACCGATCTGGAGATCGGTCCGACGGCGCGCTTGGATGTAAAGAACATTGCCGATAAAATCTCGAAGACCCAGAGACTCCTTCAAGCACGGGATATATCCAGGAATGAGCTGGGAAGATTGACCCATGAATTGGAGCTTTTAGAAAGTTCATACAGGAGCTTAATGGCCGAGATCCGGTGCAGCGATTCCGAAGCTTCGGTTCCGATTTATTCCGCCGCGAGCAGCACCGAGGAAATCCAGCATAAGCTCATAGCAGACGATACGGCGCTTCTCGAGTATATGGTCGGTGACAAGGGGTCGTTTGCGTTCCTGGTAACCCGCGAAGATTTTTGCATGGCCCCAATCCCTGAAGCGAAGCAATTGGGCTCCCTGGTTCAGAATTACCTGGAGTTTCTCTGCCTGAATCCGAGACGAGGCATTGGCTTTAAGGGCGGCAAAGGGGGAAAAAGACTTCTGGATATTCTTGTCAATTCCTTCGGCATCAAACTCCAAAAAAAGATAAGCAAGCTGATCATCGTGCCGGATCACGTCCTCTATTACCTGCCGTTTGAGACCTTGGTCCTTGATGATTTGGCCCCTTCTTCCACGGTGAGTCCCTCGAGGCCACAAAGGCCAAGATACCTGGTTGAGGATTATGAAATCGCCTACGCGCCTTCAGCATCGTCACTTATGAATCTACTAAGCCGCCGCACGGATAAACCGAGGGGAATGGACCTTCTGGCAGTGGCTTGCTCAGAGAGACAATTGCTCTGGAGCATTCCCGCAGGAATTAAGAACAGCTTTCCGCCGCTCGGTTATGCCAGCAGGGAGATTCAGACGATTGCCGATTTTTTTCCTTTGGCCAAGAGGAGACTCTTTCTTGACAAGGATGCTCAAGAAGCAAATATTAAGAAGCTTCCGTTGGCCGACTTTAAGATCATCCACCTGGCGACCCACGGTTTCTACGATGACCTCAACTGGTGGAGGTCGGCGCTGTTCTTGGGCAGAAACCGGGACTCCGCGGAAGACGGTCTCCTTCAGCCTCTCGATATATCTCAACTGAACTTGAATTCTGACCTGGTTGTCCTGTCGGCGTGTCAAGCCGGAAAAGGAGAACTGCAGAAGGGCGAAGGAATCCTCGGCTTCTCGATGGCGTTCTTGGCGGCGGGGTCAGCGGCGGTGATTTCCAGCCTCTGGAGCGTGGATGATGCTTCGACGGCTCTATTCATGGAATGTCTTTACGGGCACCTGGTCGGGGGCATGACCAAAGCCTCGGCTTTGAGATTAAGCAAGATGGAAATAATAAAATCGGGTAGGCACCATCCGTTTTATTGGGGGTCTTTTATTCTCGTGGGGGATGCAAATTCTGCTCTGTCCGAAGTGACTTCCCACTGATCAGGGATATTATCGGATTTCGAATGACCCCCTCGCGGAATCCAGTTTCAAGTATTCATCGTTGAAAGCGTCGACGATCCAGACATAGGTTTTGCCCCTGACTAGAATATTCCTTGTTCTGGCGGGTAACTCAATAGCAGTCTTGTATACGTCCAGCGCAATAATTGTATTGAGCTCGTCATCGATTAATCGAAATGCATAGGTGTCAGCATTCTTGATAGGCGTCCACTTAAAAATAGAGGGGAGCTCTTGGATATTGCCGACGGGTTCGATGAGGCTGATCTTTTCTTTATTCCAGCCGCGCAGTATTCCTCCATTATCAAGCTTCGACTGGATAAAAAGGCCTGTCAGCACTACGAGGATAATCACCGCAGCGACGCCAGCGAATTTTAATGAGATACTCAGCCGGAATCGTGTTCTTTTCCCGGGCTCCCGGATTCTCTTCAGCTCGCTTTTAACCTTTCTCATCGTCTGAAACTTAAGTCGGCAGCGGGAACAGGTGAGAACATGGGCGATAAGTGCGTCTTGCTTCTCGAGATTTAGCTCACTCAGGAAAGCCTTGACGAAGACCTTATCATCCGGGCAAACCCGGCTGGGCTGGTGTATCATTCCTCACCTATGACGCTGGACTTTTCTTGAAATCCAAGGGCCTTCAACCTAGGGTGTTTGGTTCTCTGCCGGACCTCTCTTCTGAGATCCCCCAGGCCTCGATAGAACAAGTGTACGACTTTATTATTACTCCAGCCCAGAAAATCGGCGATCTCTTCCATGCTCATTTCGGCGAGATAGAGGTTGATCACCAATCTCCTTCTTCGGGGGAGGGAATCTATGGCACTCGCCAGCATCCCGCTCAGCTCCTTTTTTTCGATCAACGCTTCGGGGGAAAGGAGATCCAGCCTTCCAAAAATATCCTGGCCATCGTCGGCAGGGCGGTCCCCGGAGTATGCGGCGGCATTCATCCGACCCCCTAAGACGTCGAGCGTCGTCGTGTACACCACTCTCCATAAGTATGACCGGAAATTCCCAATCTTTTTGCCATCCGACGCCATTTTCCAGATTTTAAGCTTGACTTCCTGTTCGATATCTTCCCTTTCCGCAGCCGTCGCCTGGGGGAAAGTGGCGCAGATGATATTCCGTACGGATATCGCGATTTGATCGAGGAATTCTTTGTCTTGGCCGAGATCGTCTGGTTCCACTTTCCCATAACCTTAGAAATGCGCGAATTAATCTTTGGTAAATATATTTTAGTACAAGAAAAAACTCAATCATCTAACCTGAATTATTCATAAAAAAAGCTGTTTCCCCTCGTAACGTATTGATTTACAATACGTTTTGGACATTCGAAGGAGGAAACAGCTTTGAACGAAGTTCATCATACCACCGAACGGTTTCTTTTTGAAGACCTCCAGGGAAAAAAACTCGAAGTCGACTTTGACGGCGGCGAAGTCTCCTCCGAAGATGACTCTCTTCAACGCTTTCTACGACGAGTACTGTTATCTGCCGATCCATATCTATGAGGGCAAGAGCGGGAAGTTGGTGACGACGGGGCTGCGGCCGGGGAAACGGCCCTCGGGAGCGGAGATCGTGGGCATCCTCAAGCGGGTGGTCCGGAAAATGCGCAACGCCTGGCCCAAGGTGGGGATTCTGCTGCGGGCCGATGCGCATTACACTGCGCCCGAGGTCATCGAGTTTTGCGAGAGGGAGAACCTTCGGTATGCCCTGGGACTGACGCCGAACGCCGTGCTGCGCCGGGAGGCGGCTGCGCTGGTGGAGGAAGCCGAGTGCTGTTACCAGCGGGAACGGAAGCCGGTCCGCATCTTCGGCGAGTTTTCCTACCGGGCGAAAAGTTGGGCCGAAGACAGCCGGGTCGTCGTCAAGGCTGAACACAACGCCCTGGGGCCGAACCTCCGGTTCGTGGTAACGAACCTGGAATGCCGATCCCGGCGCGTCGTCTATGAAATGATCTACAGCGACCGAGGACGGATGGAGCTGATGATCAAGGACCATAAGACCCATCTTCTCTCCGACCGGACCTCTTGTCATCGGTTCGAGGCCAATCAGTTCCGGCTCTTCCTCCACTCCATGGCCTATGTGCTTCTTCATGCCTTGCGGCGACGTCATCTTCAAGGGACGACGTGGGCGCGGGCCCAGTTCGACACCGTCCGTTTGCAGGTCCTGAAGATCGGAGCCCGGGTCCGGCAATTGCGGACGCGGATCAAGGTGCATCTGCCGACCTCTTACCCTTGGCAGGCGGAATGGGCGAAGGTCTGGAGGTCTTGCCGCGGCTCTCCCTGAACCCGGCTCCCGCTTCAAGTTTATGACCTTGCCAGTGAAGTCTGCTTCGAGGCGAGAATCAAGGCATTCGACCATCATATCCCAGCGGAAACAATCGAATGACCGGATGGTTTCCTCGGTGTCCCACACCGTTTATCATTCCTTTTGGTCAAGCCTCGCCTTTTTCACCAATTTATGAATAGGTCAGGCTAGTACCTATCGAGGAGTGTAATACGAAATGCTGATTAAATCCTCGCGATCAGACCTGATCCGAACACTTGTAAGACCAAGAAAAAGCGGCAATAAGCATAGCGTTTTAAAGTCTACTAGTTGAGGGTAATTTCACGAGACGGCCTTTACGCGCTATAAAAAATTGTTTGCTAGGCAGTGTGAGTCGAAGTTCAGCGTTATCTTGCGGTGTGGATATTTCAAAGAATCAGACCCATCAATATCGTCAAAATCGCTTAATGCACTGGTCAACCCAGCGACCAAAAGGAGAGTTTTGGTGATAGAAATCTATCTTCGCAGATTTTCTAAGTACATAGCGCTTATGACTGCTGTTAACCTTTTTTCAGCCTGTGCTCCCTCCGTCAAAATGCACAGAGAGGTGGCAGCCCCGACATCCCTACCAGGAGTAAGATCAATTGCAGTATTACCATTCTCAGGGAGATCCCAATACGAAGCGGAGACAATAGCCAGCAAGATATCAGTGGCCCTGGCCTCTGCCGGCCATTTCACGATTGTCGAACGTGGCCTCCTCGATCGCATTCTCTCGGAACAACAACTGGCATTATCCGGGCTAGCAGATGATTCCACGGGAGCAAGAATCGGAAAACTGACAAACTCAGACGCGGTAATTACGGGGAATATTTCGAGCTACGACATTAAGAACTTCAACGAGTGGAGAGAATCTAAGCAAAAGGGAAAGTTTAGAGTCTTTTTTAGAGAAGTGACTCTTGGGGTCGATGTCAAGATTATTCATGCAACTTCAGGCGCGATTCTTTCTACGTTTCCTTTATCCGACAAAGAAGGCGATGGCAAAGAAGACCCGGGTACTCTCGAATCACCAGAGACTTTATTCTCGCAGTGCGCCGATAAAATAGCCCAACGCGTCAGGTTCAGAATATGTCCGCGAATGGAAACGTTCTCCATGACTTTTGATAAGGGAAATGGCGCTGTGGCCGAGGCGCTTAAATCCGGCCTTCAATTCGCCAAGAACAGCCTTTCTGACAGGGCTTTGGAGAGCTTTCAAAGTACTTCAGAGCAGTTTCCCTCGGCTTCAGCCCCCCTATTCAATCAAGGAGTCATACTTTTTCAACTTGGCCGGCTCGACGATGCAGAACAACGAATTAATAAGGCCATTGATCTCTATCCGACTTCCAAAATAGAAAAAACTACAGCCGTGTCACTCAATACTTATGCTGGAGCACTGAGTACAGTCCAGGAAGAACGTCGCAATCAATATAGATTAGAGCAGCAGAAGGCTGACTTAGGTGAAAGAGCAATCTTCCCCTCGTTGCCAGAAGTCAAGACTGGCTCAGCTTCTGATGCTTCTTGGAGAACGAAACTGCGAATCGCCGTTGTTATTCCTGAAATCTTACTCAGGCGGCAAGTGCCAGATCCAGCAGGGGAGACGAAGATCATCCAAACCCTCATTGATGCGGGATTTAAACCCTTGGAACAAACACGCATCTCCTATCTCCGGTATACCCCAGAAGTTGCGGCTGCGATTGAGGATGCCACAGCTGCAGCTGCCTTAGCAAGGAAGCTCAAAGTAGATCTCATTGTCATCGGAGAAGCATTCGGTGAAGAAGCCGGCGTATCGGCGCGCTTTCAAAGCTGGAGAGCCAGACTCGAAGCACGGGCGATTTATTCGGATACACAAGAAATCATTTGTGCTCTGAGTGAATACGGCTCAGGCGCCGATACTTCAGACGTGGTTGCCGGCAAAAAAGCGCTGGAGAACGCGGGCGGAAAGGTCGGATTACTGTTGGTTGAAAAGCTAGACGAATACCATAATAAGAAAGGGGGCCTGACGCGAGGCGTCAAGGCTGCGCGTGACGAGTCAGGAATCGTTCAAGTTATCGTAGAAAGGGCTAATATTAGGCTAGAGCCGACAAGAGCTTCCGCGATTTTGGGCACAGCAAAGTCTGGTGAGCAGTTGAAGCTTCTCGATATAAGCGAAGATTGGCTGTATATCCAAAAAGCGGACGGTACAGAGGGCTGGATTCACTCGACCTTGGTAAAAAAAGTCAGATGAACTTTGTAAGGAGTTTGACGATTTCACGTGGAGTATCTGATCCCGGATTGAAAAAGGAAGGGCAGATTCAATGAAATCAACCGGAGTTACCTACATTCTTTGGCTGCTTCTGGGAGGCCTGGGAGTTCACAAATTTTATTTGAATAAACCAGGAATAGGTCTTCTCTACATCGCTCTTGGGGGGTTGGGAGCCATCTTCTGGCTATTTTTATTGGGATGGATATTCCATATTCCCCTGGGAATACTCTTAATCATCGACCTGTTCACAATTCCCAAGCAGGTGCGCAATGCCAACGAAAAGGCAGCCGCAGAGGTTGCCAGGTTTGAGAAAATGGTGGAGGCGAAAAAGAATTAGAAGCCTATCAGGTGGGCATCCCTTCCGCCCCTTGATCCGGCAGTTGAAAAAAGAGAAAAAATCGGAGACAGTTAGGTAGAAAAGCAAAGAGCATATGGGGACGAGGCAAAAAACCGGGTGGGGAAATAATCCTGTTTGTGAATCATGAGTGTCCAAGATAAGAATTGAAAAAGCCCAACATACCCTTATAATGGTTGCGTTTTGCCAACATAAACCATTGAAACATAAGGAGTTAGGCTTTGCCGAAAGATATTACCATACTGGGCCAGGTGTTACAGACGTATTCGAGATATGAATTCGGAAAAGCCGTGAAAGAAGCTAAAACCGAGCGCAATGCTAGGGGTTTTTCCTCCTGGAGCCATTTCGTTTCCATGTTATTTGGCCAGCTCGCCGGTCAAGACAGTCTGTGCGGCATTGAAGCCGGACTGGCCTCCCAGAGCCGGGCGCTCTACCATTTCGGCGTCAAGCGGGTACGGCGTTCGACTCTGGCCTATGCCAATATACATCGGACCCATGACCTGTTTAAAAAAATCTTCGAGCGGATGCTGTCCAAATGTCTGCCGTTAGCACCCCAGCATAAATTCCGGTTTAAAAACCCTTTCTACAGCCTTGACGCGACGATCATTAACCTGTGTCTGAGTCTCTTCGACTGGGCAAAATTCCGGACGACCAAAGGAGCCGTGAAACTCCATGTGAAGCTGAACCAGACGGGCTATCTTCCGACTTTTGTCCAAATGACGACCGGCCGAGAACGTGAGCAGAGAGTGGCTCCGGTGATACCGCTGGAGAAGGGCGATGTGGCCGTTTTTGATAAAGCCTTTACCAACTTCGCCTGGTATGCAAGCCTATTAGAAAGAGGCATCTACTTTGTCACTCGCCTGAAGCGCAATGCCGATTATCGGGTCGCAGAACGCCGGGACATAAGTCATCTGAAAAATATCTTTTCCGATCAGCTTATTGAGTTTAAAGGCTTTTCTACTCCGCATAAGTGTCCCTATCGGCTACGACGGATCCGTTCCAAGGATTCGAAAACAGGCAGCCTCATCGTTCTCCTGACCAATCAGTTTGACTGGTCGGCCCAGACCATCGCTCTCATCTATAAAGACCGCTGGCAGATCGAGCTTTTCTTTAAGGCTCTCAGGCAGCAACTCAAGCTGAAAAGCTTCGTCGGAACCTCGCGGAATTCCCTGCTGTCCCAATTATGGGTTGCCTTAATCGCTTATCTCTTACTCAGCTATCTGAAATTCGGATCGCGGTTTGCTTGGTCCCTTTATATGCTAAGTTCAATCCTGCCCACCAACCTTTTTTCCAGGAGAAACTTATGGGACTGGCTGAATGCGCCATTTTATCCAAGAAGTCAGTCGCCACCGCAAGAGCCTCAGCTCCGGCTGAGCTTCGGCTAATTTGGACACAAATGACGCTGATCAATAAATAGCAAAAAGAGAAGGTCAGTACTGTCAGGTTTCAGATTGAGGCCAGAACGGACGAGACCTCCTCCTCGCGGAGAGAAAGCAGGGCGGAGTTGAGCTTTTTGAGGAGTTTTAAATCTTGGGAAGGAGAGGTAACCAGATGAGAAAAAGATTCTTAACAGGGTTCTTGGCAAGCGCTGTCATATTCCTGATCCTGTTTTCGATTTCCTGCGTTCACCGTGTCCTAGACTTCACAGTTGTAAGCAGCAAGAACGTGGATATGAGAGTTAATGATTCAGGTAAGGGGGAGAGAGTCACAGGAAAAGATGGTGCGTTTTGGTTTTTATTTATTCCCCTGGGAAGCCCGAATCTAAAAGAGGCAGTGGATAAAGCTATTGAAGGTGCTGGCCAAGGATACGATGCGTTGATCGACGGCGTAATATACTCTGAGTTCTATTCTTTCCTCCTGATATCTTTGTCCAGTTTCAGGGTTGTGGGTACCCCCATAAAAACAAAAGAGATCTTGACAGCAGGCGGACGCCGAGGTGAGAATCCTGTTATATCCGTCGAGAATGTGCTTTATCATAGTTCACTCGGTACGGATAATACTGAGGCCATTAAGCGAATTGGAATCACCCGGGTTAAGTAGTCAGAGGCGACAAGGTAATTCTCTCGGACCTGAAGACCTGGGCAGCGGCGTCGCAGATGATTTCCTCTTGCCCTGATGACTGCGCGCCGCTAATTCAGCCGCAAGCCTGGTAGGCGAAATGTCGTGATCTTTCCGGGCTGCGAAACTAGGGGAGAGCCTTTCTAGGTCAACCGCTTTGGTTTTTCTCCATTTCTTTTTTAATATTTCTGGGGCAACAAGGCTGCTGCCTGTCGACGACTCGCACGGATATATTTGAATGTTCCTGAAGGAGGACCAAATTATGATGGATTCCGATGCTTCATTGACCTGGGATTGTCCTAGGTGTTTGCGTAAGAATCCCGCTGCCGAGCCAATGTGTCATTATTGTGGTTCAGATCGGCTTGGAAGAAAATTGCCTGCCCAAGGGCAAGAGAGCGAGTCTTCAGAAGGCAGGATGGAAAACTCAACCAAAGAAAGCCAGCGCTTTAGCACCCTGCTCGGCTTCGGTCAGATCTTTAGCCTTGTTGGCTGGGTTATTGTCGCGGTCGGAGCCATTCTATTTGTTTTGGGCCTTAATGAGGTTGGAAAACGCAGCCTGTTTAGCTCCGGCGTGTCCCTTTTAGATCTTGTCATTGGGCTGCTTGTGGCTGTGATCGGATTCACTTTGGTGGCCGGCGGGCAAGCGATTTCCTGTTTTGTTTCGATAGAAAGAAACACTCACTCTATCCTGCTGCTGCAACAAGCTGTACTTGGCTCGAGGAGTTCTGGGATTCCGAAGTCGACTGTTCGAGAAGATATTCGGGCCGCCGCCACCTCGCAAGCCGAAAAAGGTGAGCTTCGAACCAAGCCGGTAGTCGACGAACCGATGCAAGGTCCGCCTGCTAAGGGGCGAGTGATAGCCTGCCCAGGGTGCCAAGAAAGCGAAGCCATCCAGGAAAACAAACGCTATGATCCATCGCAATATACGAAGTTCGATGCGGTGATAAAATCATCTCTTGGATTTCAGAAAGTGTTGCTCGCATGTCGTAAGTGCAGAAGAGAGTTTTCGGCATTTTAAACCACAATATGTCGTCGTTTTGGGCAATTTCGTTGAAAATATGTTCCCCTCAGTTCATCGAATAGCCCTGGCTCTGCAAGAGCAAATTGATTAATCCAGCGCGGAGTATGGCTCACGACGCGCCGGCCGGGCAATCCGTCAGGCGAATTTTTTTTTAAGGACTTGACGACGCTCGCGGCGGCCGGCTTGTCTTTAGTGATCGCCAGGATCGTGTCGTGCCCGCCGATGGTCGCGATGATGCCTGGAACGCGGGTGCGGTCGATGGCGCCGGCAATGGTCTGCGCGTTGCCCGGCCTCGTCTTGATGACGATGAGGTTTCCGACGTGGATGATCTCCATGAATCCAAGCCATGGGTCCGGCTGGATCCGCGGTGTCCTCAGATCGCCTGGAGTTTCCGAAGGAAATTGCATAGAAATGCATAAAATTCCATTTTCCGCTTGACAAACGCCGGAATGGTGTTATGATAGCCGGCAATTTACATGACGAACATGAACGACCAGGGTATGTGAGCATGAAAGCGCCGAGCGGAACCGCCCCCCGCCGCGCGCCGGCTCTCTGCCCGATGCCCTCCCTGATTTCCCTTATCAGCCTGCTCATCCTTATCTGACGGAACCCCGTTCCTGCCTCTCTTCACAGGAACGGGGGTTCAAAGACTATACCCAGATTCTTGCTTTTTTGGAGAGATGAAAGAGGAGAACGATGAGAAACGACAGAGGTCAGAGCGAGACGAAAGGAGAAAATTCATGAGCGCAAAGGTTTATTACGACGCGGACGCGAACCTGGAAGTCCTGAAGCCCAAGACGATCGCCATCATCGGTTACGGCAGCCAGGGGCACGCGCAAGCCCTGAACCTCAAGGACAGCGGGTTCAAGGTCCTGGTCGCCGAGGTCCCGGGAACGCAGAACTTCGAGTTGGCCGGGAAACACGGGTTCAACCCCGCGAGCGCCTCCGAGGCGAGCCGGGCGGCGGACATCGTGCAGCTCCTCACGCCGGACGAGGTCCAGCGCGACGTCTATTACCGGGAGATCGCCCAGAACATGACGGCGGGCAAGGCCCTCGTCTTCTCCCACGGGTTCAACATCCACTTCGGCCGGATCGTCCCGCCGCGGGATATCGACGTCTACATGGTGGCGCCTAAGGGGCCGGGGCATCTCGTCCGCCAGGTCTTCGTGGAGGGCGCGGGCGTTCCCGCCCTGTTCGCGGTCGAGCAGGACGCGACGGGCAAGGCCCGGGAGCTGGCCATCGCCCATGCCTGCGGCATCGGCTCGGGGCGGGCCGCGATCCTCGAGACGACGTTCAAGGAAGAGACCGAGACCGACCTCTTCGGCGAGCAGGCCGTCCTCTGCGGCGGCGTCTCCGAGCTCATCAAGGCCGGGTTCGAGACGCTTGTCGAGGCGGGCTACCAGCCGGAGATCGCCTATTTCGAGTGCGTCCACGAGCTGAAGCTTATCGTCGACCTGATTTACCAGGGCGGCCTTAGCTACATGAGATACTCGGTCAGCGACACCGCCGAGTTCGGCGACTACCGCTCGGGGCCTCGGATTGTCCCCGAAGCGGCGCGCCGCGAAATGAAAAAACTCCTGGAGGAGGTGCGCGACGGGAGCTTCGCCCGCGACTGGATTCTGGAGAACCAGGCCAACCGGCCGTTTTTCAAAGCGCGGCGGAGGCTGGAGCGGGAAACCGTGATGGAGAAGGTCGGGAGCGAGCTCCGCGCGAAGATGAGCTGGCTCGGGGGAGGGAAGAAAGTCCCGGACGTGGACAGGTAGGGGAGTCAGGCCATGGCCGACGGTATCAAGATTTTCGATACGACCCTCCGCGACGGGGAGCAGTCCCCCGGCTGCAGCCTGAACCTCGGGGAGAAGCTCGAGGTGGCGCGCCAGCTCGAGCGGCTGAAGGTGGACGTCATCGAGGCCGGGTTTGCGGCCGCCTCTCCGGGGAGCTTTGAAGAGATCCGGGCGATCGCCGCCGAGATCAAGGACGCCGGGGTCGCGGCCCTGGCCCGCACCAGGACCGGGGACATCGACGCCGCGGCCGGCGCCGTCAAGGACGCTGCGCGGCCGCGCGTCCACACCTTCATCGCGACCTCGCCGATCCACATGCAATTCAAGCTGAAGATGACCCCCGACGAGGTCCTCTCGACGACGCGGGAGATGGTAAAGTACGCGAGAAACCTCTGCCCGGAGGTCGAGTTCTCGGCCGAGGACGCCACCCGCAGCGACCCGGAGTTCCTCTGCCGCGTGTTCGAGGCGGCCATCGACGCCGGGGCCGCCGTCATCAACGTGCCGGATACGGTCGGCTACACGACACCCGAGGAGTTTTCGGACCTGATCCGGCACCTCAAGAGCCGCATCCCGAACGCTGACAAGGCGCTGGTCTCCGTGCATTGCCACAATGACCTGGGGATGGCCGTCGCCAACACGCTGACCGCCGCCCGCGCCGGGGCGTCCCAGCTCGAGTGCACGGTGAACGGCATCGGCGAGCGGGCGGGGAACGCGGCCCTGGAAGAGGTGGTGATGGCGCTCCACACCCGGCGCGACCGGTTCGGTCGGGGCTGCCGGGTGGACACCAAACAGATCTTCCGGACCTCGAGGCTCGTCAGCTCCTTGATCGGCGTGCCGGTGCCGCCGAATAAGGCGGTCGTCGGCGGCAACGCCTTCGCCCATGAGTCCGGCATCCACCAGCACGGCGTGCTGGCCAAGGAGATTACCTACGAGATCATGACTCCCGAGTCCGTCGGCCTCCTGGAAAATCAGATTGTCCTGGGTAAGCATTCGGGCCGCCATGCCTTCGAGGAGAGGCTGCAGCGGCTCGGCTATTCGCTCCGGAAGGAAGACCTCGACGAGACGTTTGCCCTGTTCAAGAACCTCGCGGACAAAAAGAAAAAGATCTCGGACTGGGATATCGAAGCCCTGGTCATGAAGAAATACGGGAATTCGCCCGAGGTCTTTCGGCTGGAGCGTTTCATCATCAACAGCGGCAACACGATCACGGCGACGGCGAACATCAAGCTTGGCTGGAACGGGCAGTCCCGGGAGGAAGTCGCTCACGGGGACGGCCCGATTGACGCTGCGTTCAAGGCCATCGAGAAGATCGTCGGCGGCCGGTATGTCCTGGAGGATTTCTCCCTGCGTTCGGTGACGGCGGGCAACGACGCGCAGGCCGGCGTCTTACTTAAGCTCCGCAGCGGAGAACGTGTCGTCGTCGGCAAGGGGCTCAGCACCGACGTCGTCGAGGCCGGCATCCTGGCCTTCCTTAACGCCGTGAACCGCCTCCTCGAAGCAAAAAACAGCGCCGGCAGTTGACATGGGCAAAGTCATCTCGATTTACGATACCACCCTCCGGGACGGGGCGCAGGGGGAAGAGGTCTCCTTTTCGGCCGAGGACAAGTGGAAGATCGCCCGCGCGCTCGACGACCTGGGCCTCGGCTACATCGAAGCCGGCAACCCCGCCTCAAACCCGAAGGACCTGGAGTTCTTTCGTTACTTTGAGGGCTGTCCGCTGAAGAACGCCGTCATCACCGCCTTTGGCAGCACGCGGCGCAAGGATCTCAGGGTCGAGGAGGACATGCACCTCAAGGCGCTCCTGAGCGCGAACACCCGGGCCGTCGCCATTTTCGGTAAAAGCTGGGATTTCCACGTGACGCACGTGATCCGGACCAGCCTGGATGAGAACCTGCGGATGATCGAGGAGACCGTCCGGTACTTCAAGAACAGGGACAGAGAGGTCATCTTCGACGCCGAGCACTTCTTCGACGGCTACAAGGCCAACCCGGACTACGCGCTGCGATGCCTCGAGGCCGCGGCCGAGGGCGGGGCGGCCTGGCTCGTCCTCTGCGACACGAACGGTGGCGGCTTCCCGGACGAGGTCCAGGCCGTCACGCGCCTGGCTGTCGGGCGGTTCTCGTTGGGCATCGGTGTCCACTGCCACGACGACGGCGGGATGGCGGCGGCCAACTCGGTGATGGCCGTCGAGGCCGGGGCGACCCAGGTGCAGGGGACGTTCATCGGGTTCGGTGAGCGGTGCGGGAACGCGAACCTCTCGACGGTCATCCCCAACCTCCAATTGAAAAAGGGATACCGCTGCATCCCGCGTTCCGGGATGGCCGACCTGACCGAGACGGCGCGCCTGGTGGCCGAGGTCTCGAACATCGCCCTGAACCCGCGCTTCCCCTACGTCGGCCGGAGCGCCTTCGCCCACAAGGGCGGCATGCACATCGACGGCGTCTCCAAGAAATCCCGCTCCTTCGAGCACATCCCTCCCGAGAAGGTGGGCAACCGGCGGCGGTTCCTGATGTCCGAGGTCGGGGGCCGGAGCATGATCCTGAAAAAGCTCCAGGAGATCGCGCCCGACCTCGAGAAGGATTCGGCCGAGACGCGGTCGGTCGTCGAGAGGCTCAAGAGCCTCGAGCACGACGGTTACCAGTTCGAGGCCGCGGAGTGCTCGTTCGAGCTCATGGTGAGGCGGCTTCTCGGGCGGAGCCGACCATTCTTCGAGCTCGAGAACTTCACCGTGATCGGCGAGATGCCGACGCCGAGCGACGGCCGGACGTCGACGGCCCTGATCAAGGTCAAGGTCGGGGGCGACCACGAAATGACGGCCGCCGAGGGCGACGGGCCGGTCCACGCCCTGGACCGGGCGCTCCGGAAAGCCCTGGGGGTTTTCTATCCCGAGCTCAACGAGATGAAGCTGACGGACTTCAAGGTCCGCGTCCTCAACCCCCAGGAGGCCACGGCGGCCAAGGTCCGGGTCCTGATCGAATCCACGGACGGTCGGGACATCTGGACGACCGTGGGCGTCTCGACGGACATCATCGAGGCCAGCTGCCTGGCCCTCGTCGACTCGATCGAGTACAAGCTCATGCGGCAAGCCGGTGAAAGGTCCCGCGCGGCTCTGTGACGGGAAGGAGAGAACGATGGGCATGACCATGACGCAGAAAATCCTGGCCGCCCACGCCGGCCGCGACCGGGTGGGTCCGGGTGAGATCCTGGAAGCCCGGGTCGACCTGGTCCTGGGCAACGACATCACCGCGCCGCTGGCCATCCAGGAGTTCTCCAGGATCGGCGCGCCGCGGGTGTTCGACAGGCGGAAGGTCGTCCTTGTCCCCGACCATTTTGCGCCGAACAAAGACATCAAGGCCGCCGAGCAGTGCCGCCTGATGCGGGAGTTCGCCAGGGAGCAGAGGATCGTCAACTATTTTGAGGTCGGCGCCATGGGCATAGAACATGTCCTCCTCCCCGAGAAGGGTCTGGTGGCGGCGGGCGATGCCGTGGTCGGCGCGGACTCCCATACGTGCACCTATGGCGCTCTCGGCGCCTTCGCCACGGGGGTGGGAAGCACGGACATGGCCGTCGCGATGGCCACTGGGAAGTGCTGGTTCCGCGTGCCCCGGGCCATCCGGTTCGAGCTCGGGGGACAGCCGGCGAGGCACGTGGCCGGCAAGGATGTTATCCTCCATATCATCGGGCTGATCGGAGTCGACGGCGCCAACTACCGGTCGATGGAGTTTGGCGGACCGGGCCTCCGGCACCTGAGCATGGATTCGCGGCTGACCATGGCCAACATGGCCATCGAGGCCGGCGCCAAGAACGGGATCTTTCCCGTCGACGACATCTGCTCCGACTATATCCTGGCGCGCGCCGGACGGCCCGGCCGGGTCTTCGAACCGGACGGCGACGCCGATTACGAAAAGGTCATTGGCATCGACCTCGGCCGCATCCGCCCGACCGTCGCCTGCCCCCATCTTCCGTCCAACACGCGGCCGGCCGCCGAGCTCGGGCACATCGCGGTCGACCAGGTGGTGATCGGCTCCTGCACCAACGGCCGGATGGAGGATTTGCGGACGGCGGCGGCCCTCCTCAAAGGAAAGCGTGTCGCTCCCGGAGTGCGCACGATCGTCATTCCGGGGACGCAGGAAATCTACATGCAGGCTCTCAAGGAAGGACTGATAGAGATCTTCATAGCGGCGGGAGCGGCGGTCAGCACGCCGACCTGCGGCCCCTGTCTGGGGGGCCATATGGGGATACTGGCCAGGGGCGAACGGGCGCTGGCCACGACGAACCGGAACTTCCGGGGCCGCATGGGGCATGCCGAATCGGAGATCTATCTTGCCGGACCCGCGGTGGCGGCGGCCACCGCCGTCACCGGAAAGATCGCCGATCCGTCGATGAACGGAGGCGCCGGAGACCGCGGCCTGAGCCCGGAGGCTCGTCCGAGAAGGGGCCGGAAAGGAGTCCGCCGTGAAAATTAAGGGGCTGGTCTTAAAATACGGGGATCACGTCGACACCGACGCCATCATCCCCGCGCGATACCTCAACACCTCGGACCCCGGCGAACTGGCGCGCCACTGCATGGAGGACGTCGACCCGGAGTTTCCGCGGCGCGTGAAACCGGGAAGCATCCTCGTGGCCGGCGAGAATTTCGGCAGCGGCTCGTCGCGGGAGCACGCGCCCATCGCGCTCAAGGCCAGCGGCATAGCGGGCGTCGTGGCCGCGAGCTTCGCCAGGATTTTTTTCCGCAACGCGATCAACATCGGGCTCCCCATACTCGAGTGCCGCGAGGCGGCGGAGAAGGCGCGGGACGGCGACACCTTCGAAGTCGATTTTGCGAGCGGCGTCGTCCGCGACCTCACGCAGGCCGTCGCCTTTCAGGCAGAGGCTTTCCCCCAGTTCGTCGAAGAGATCATCCGCGCCGGGGGGCTCGTCGAGGCGGTCAGAAAAAAGATGAAACCGCCGAAAAACGGCAGGCGCAGGTCATGAAATACACTATTGCCACCATCCCCGGCGACGGCGTCGGGCCCGAGGTGACCGCCGCGGCGGTGAAGGTCCTTGAGAAAGTCGGCGCCGTCTACGGTCATGAGTTTGCGTTCATCGAGGCCGCGGCCGGCGGCTGCGCCATCGACGAGTTCGGCGCGCCGCTTCCCGACGCTTCGCTCGAGGCCTGCCGGGCGAGCGACGCCGTGTTCCTCGGGGCCGTGGGCGGCCCCCGGTGGGACCACCTCGAGGGAAACCTGAGGCCCGAGAGTGGGCTCCTGAAGCTCCGGAAGAGCCTCGGGCTCTATGCCAACATCCGCCCCTCGTTCCTGCACGAGGCGCTGAAGGACGCCTGTCCGTTGAAGCCTGAGATCGCCGGTCCCGGCATCGATATCTGCATCGTCCGCGAGCTCGCCGGCGGCATCTATTTCGGCGACCGCGGCCGGCGGACCGGGCCGATGGGGGAGGAGGCCTTCGACACGGAATGCTATTCCTGGAAAGAGGTACAGCGGATCGCCCGGGTCGCCTTCCGGCTGGCCGGGAAGCGAAGGAAAAAGCTGACCAGCGTCGACAAGGCCAACGTCCTGCAGAGCTCTCGGCTGTGGCGGGATGCGGTCGCCGAGACGGCGGCGGAGTTTCCGGCCGTCGAGCTCGGCCACATGTACGTCGATAACGCGGCCATGCAGCTCGTCCGTCAGCCGCGTCAGTTCGACGTCATCGTGACGACCAACATGTTCGGCGACATTCTCTCGGACGAGGCCAGCACGATCGCCGGCTCGATCGGCATGCTGCCCTCGGCCAGCCTCGGCGATGGTCCGCCCGGGCTTTACGAGCCGGTCCACGGGTCGGCGCCCGAGATCGCGGGCCGCGACCTGGCCAACCCGCTGGCCGCGATCCTGTCGGCGGCCATGATGCTCCGCTATTCCCTGGGCTGTGAGCGCGAGGCCGCGGCCGTCGAACGGGCGGTCGCGACGGTCCTCGCACTCGGCTTCCGGACGGCGGATATTCAGACCCCGGGCGGCCGGCTGGCGGGCACCCGGGAGATGACGCAACACGTTCTCGGTGAAATCACTACGCATGGAGGCGAATCATGACAGACGAACTGATTATCTATCTCAACGGCAAATTCGTCAGGGAATCCCAGGCCAGGATCTCGGTCTTCGACCAGGGAGTCCTCTTCGGCGACGGCGTCTTTGAAGGGATCCGGGTTTACGCCGGCAGGATCTTCAAGTGCGCCGAGCACGTCGACCGGTTTTTCAGCTCGGCCAAGGCCATCATGCTCGACCTCGGGCTGAGCCGGGGGGAGGTGACCGAGGTGATCGCCGAGACGTGCAACTGCAACGACATCACCGACGGCTACGTCAGGCTCGTGGCCACCCGCGGGATCGGCGACCTGGGCCTGCTGCCTCACAACCAGCTGCCGCCGACGCTCTTTTGCATCGCCGGCCGGCTCTCGCTCTACGACCCGGCGATCTACGAGACCGGGATGCCCATCATCACCGCCTCCCAGCGGCGGACCAACCCGACGGTGATCGACCCGCAGATCAAGTCGCTGAACTACCTCAACAACATCCTGGCCAAGATCGAGGCCGTCCGGTCGGGCGTGCCCGAGGCCCTGATGCTCACGGAGGACGGGATCGTCGCCGAGTGCACCGGCGAAAACGTCTTCATCGTCAAGGAGGGGACCCTTCTCACGCCGCCCTGCCACGTCGGGATCCTGAACGGGATCACCCGCCAGACCATCATCCAGCTCGCCGCGAACCTGGGAATGAGGCTCCAGGAGAAGGAGTTCACGCTGTTCAATGTCTACTCCGCCGACGAGTGCTTCCTCACCGGGACGGCCGCCGAGATCGTCCCGGTCTCGAGCGTCGACGGGCGGGAGATCGGGAGCATCCGTCCGGGACCTGTCACGAGGCAGCTCACCGCCGCCTTCCGCGAGCAGACCCGGACGAGCGGGCTGCCCGTCTCGGAGGGATAGCTATGACCAGCGACAAAGTCAAGCAGGGACCGGAGCGGGCGCCGCACCGCTCCTTGATGAAGGCGATGGGTTACACGGACCGGGAGATCGCCGCCCCCTGGGTGGGGATCGTCAACGCCTGGAATGAGCTCGTCCCCGGCCACATCCACCTCGACAGGGTCGCGCGCGCGGCGAAAACCGGGGTCCTGGCGGCCGGCGGGACGCCGATGGAATTCCCGGCGATCGGGGTCTGCGACGGCCTGGCCATGGGGCATGCCGGGATGCACTATTCGCTCCCCAGCCGGGAGCTTGTCGCCGATTCGATCGAGACCATGGCGCTCGCCCACCAGCTTGACGCGCTCGTCCTGATCACGAACTGCGACAAGATCACGCCGGGGATGCTGATGGCGGCGGCGCGGGTCAACATTCCGGCCGTGCTCGTGAGCGGCGGACCGATGCTCGCCGGCCGGAGGAACGGCCGGGCGCTCAGCGTCAGCAGCGTGTTCGAGGCCGTGGGCGCTTTCAAGGACGGCCGACTGAGCGAAGCGGAGCTACATGATTATGAACAGCGCTCCTGCCCCGGCTGCGGCTCCTGCGCCGGCATGTTCACGGCCAACAGCATGAACTGCCTGTCCGAAGCGCTGGGCCTGGCCCTGCCTGGAAACGGCACGATTCCCGCCGTCCACGCGGAGAGGATCCGGCTGGCCAAAGAGGCCGGAACGGTCGTCATGAGCCTGCTCTCAAAGGGCATCAAGCCCCGGGACATCATGACCATGGAAGCGTTCTTCAACGCTCTGGCGGTCGACATGGCCCTCGGCGGCAGCACGAACAGCATCCTCCACCTCCAGGCCATCGCTCGCGAGGCCGGGCTCTTCCTGGGGCTCGAGGCGGTCGAGGCGGTCAGCCGCCGGACACCCAACCTCTGCCGGCTCAGCCCCGCCGGGCCCCACCACGTTGAAGACCTCGACGCCGCCGGAGGCGTTCCGGCGGTGATGCACGAGCTCCTCCGCAAAGGGCTCGTCAATTCCAGGTTGATCACCGCGACGGGGAAGACTGTCGGCGACAATCTGGCGCAGGCGCAGAACAGAGACCCTGGGATTATCCGCCCCGTCGATGATCCCTTCAGCCCGGACGGAGGCCTGGCCGTGCTCAGGGGCAACCTGGCTCCGCAGGGAAGCGTCGTCAAGCGGTCCGCCGTGGCGAGCCAGATGCTGCGGCATCGCGGGCGGGCCCGCGTCTTCAATTCCGAGGACGATGCCGTCCGGGCCATCTTTGCCGGCCGGGTCGAGCGCGGCGATGTCGTCGTCATCCGGTACGAGGGCCCGCGGGGCGGGCCGGGAATGAGGGAGATGCTTCTTCCGACCTCGGCGCTCGCGGGGATGGGCCTCGATCAATCCGTAGCGCTCGTCACGGACGGGCGCTTCAGCGGGGCCACCCGGGGGGCCTCGGTCGGGCACGTTTCGCCCGAGGCCGAGCGCGGGGGGCCGATCGCCTTCGTGGAGGATGGGGATTGGATCTTGCTGGACATCGAGGCCGGAAACCTGTCGCTCGAGGTTCCGGATGATGTCCTCCAATCGAGGAAAGCCGGCTGGTTGCCCCCGCCGCCGAAGTTCTCGACAGGCTACCTGGCCCGGTACGCCAGCCTGGTCTCCTCGGCCAGCCTGGGCGCGGTCCTCTCGCCGCGGGAGAACGGCCATGCCCGATAGAGCGCGACAGGTTGGGGCCCGGGTGTCGGGCGCCGAGATACTCGTCGACGCCCTGAGAAAAGAGGGCGTGACTCTGTTGTTCGGCTATCCGGGAGGCATGGTCATTTCCATTTTCGACGTTCTCAACAGATGCGATGACATCAACCTCGTCCTGACGCGGCACGAGCAGGCCGCCATCCACGCCGCCGACGGCTATGCCCGGGCGACCGGCAAGGTCGGCGTTTGCCTGGTGACGTCCGGGCCCGGAGCGACAAACACCATCACGGGGATCGCCACGGCCAAGCTGGACTCGATCCCTCTCGTTGTGATCAGCGGCCAGGTCCGGACGACGGTCCTCGGGTCGGATGCCTTCCAGGAAACCGATATGGTCGGGCTCACGAGGCCCATCTGCAAGCACAACTATCTGGTGCAGTCGATCGAAGACCTGCCGGCCTCCCTGAAGAACGCCTTCCATATCGCCCGCACGGGACGGCCGGGGCCGGTTTCGGTCGACCTGCCGGTCGATGTCGCCGAAGCCACGCTCAAAGATTATAGCTATCCGACGAGCGTTCATCTTCCGGGATACAGCCCGACGCTCAAGGGGAATCACCGCCAGGTCGTCCGGCTGTCCCAGGCCATCGGCGAGGCGAACCGGCCCCTGATCTGCGCCGGCGGCGGAGTCATCAGTTCGGAGGCCGGCGCCGAGCTCGTGGCGTTCATGGAGAAGACCAACATCCCGGCCGTCGTCACCCTGATGGGGCTGGGCGTCGTTCCCAGCGATCATCCGCTTTTCCTGGGCATGCCGGGAATGCACGGCTGCGCCTCGGCGAATTTCGCCCTGGCCGAGTGCGATCTCCTGATCGGCATGGGGACGCGGTTTGATGATCGTGTGACGAGCCGCCCGGATTCGTTTGCCAAGAACGCCAGGATCGCCCACATCGACATCGACCCTTCGGAGATCGGCAAGAACGTCAAGGCGGACATCCCGGTCGTCGGCGACGTGAAAAGCGTCCTTTCCGACCTGATCGCCCTGGTCCGGCCGAAGAGCGCCGGCGAATGGGTCGGCCGGACGCTGAAATGGAAGGAAGGCAACCGGGTGGAGTTTGACCAGGCCGAATGCCCGGAAATTCTTCCCCAATTTGTGATCCGGTCGATCGCCCGGCTGGTCAAGTCCGACGCCGTCGTCGTCACCGACGTCGGACAGCACCAGATGTGGTCCGCGCTCCATCTCGATCACGGGCGCCCGCGCTCGTTCATCAGCTCCGGCGGGTTGGGGACGATGGGGTTCGGGCTGCCCGCGGCGATGGGAGCCGCGCTGGGGTCTCCGGAACGACCGGTCGTCTGCATCTCGGGCGACGGCAGCATTCAGATGAACATCCAGGAGCTGGCCACCTGCGCCATCAACAGGATACCGGTGAGGATCGTCGTCCTGAACAACTCCTACCTCGGCCTGGTCAGGCAATGGCAGGAGCTGTTTTGGGATAAAAATTACGCCAAGACCTGCCTGCGTCAGGGGCCGGACTGCCCGAAAAGATGCAGTGGTCCGGGCCCCGACTGCCCGGAGAAGTATCTGCCGGACCTGGTCAAGGTCGCCCAAGCGAACGGCGTCGAGGCCTGGCGCGCCGAGAAACCCGGCGAGGTGGAGTCCGTCCTCCGCCGCGGGCTGGAGTGCCCGGGGCCCGTCCTGATGGAGTTTATGGTCCGGCGACTGGAGAATGTCTTCCCCATGGTCCCGTCGGGGAAGCCGATCACCGAGATCATCACGCGGGGCGCCTGATGGACGCGCACACCATCATCATCACCGTGGCCAACAGCATCGGGGTCCTGGCCAGGGTCTCGGGCCTCCTCTCTTCGCGCGGCTACAATATCGAGAGCATCATCGGCGCCCCCACCGAGAACCCCGACATCTACAAGATCCATCTCGTCATCCCCGGGACGGCGGAACAGATCGAGCAGGTCACCAAACAACTGAACAAGCTGATCGACACGGTCAAGGTCGTCGACATTTCCCACGCGCGGAACTACATCGTGCGGGAGTATCTGCTGATCAAGGTGAAGGCGGAGAAGCGCTCCGAGATCTTCGAGCTCATGGGTGTGTTTAAGGCCAAGGCCGTGGACATCACGCGGTCGCACATCACCTTCGACCTCTCCGGGCCGCCGCTCAAAATCGCCCGGTTTATCGAGCTCTTGAAGCCCTACGGGATCAAGGAGTACGTGCGGACGGGGAACGTCGCCATCAGCGAGGACTGACCGTCGCGGAGGGGCCGCGCGGCGCGCCCCGG
>Ga0154742_1108_pt9 | contig 23951 bp, 15 predicted proteins | sample Rifle2008BG16ft_FD_105750 | JGI IMG/M metagenome (GOLD analysis project Ga0154742, IMG submission 105750) | Candidatus Aminicenantes bacterium RBG_16_63_16 | reverse complement strand
GGCGGCGCGCCAGGTCCTCGGCGGCGATGCGGAGCGGCCGCACGCCGAGGAGCTTGGTCGGGAGGAACTCGACGGGGACCGAGCCGCTCCCGACCTGGGACTCGCCGTCTTCGACCGTGATGACGGCTGCCGAGGGCCGGGAAATCGCCGTCGCGGCGGAAACAAGCGCCTTTTTCAGCGAGCGCTCGAGCCGGCGGGCGCGCCGCTCGAGGTCGGCGGGGGTGAGGGCCAGCATTCTATACACGGGGTGGACGCGCGGGAGCTCGTCCGGATTCAGAAAGAGCTTGAGCGTGGCTTCAAGGGTGGCGATCGTCAGCTTGCCGACGCGGAGGGCCCTCTTCAGGGGGTTCTTCTTGATCCGGGCGATCGTCTCCGCCTCGCCGACGATGATCCCGGACTGAGGGCCGCCGATGAGCTTGTCGCCGCTGAAGCAGGCGACCGTTGCGCCCGCCCGAACGCTGTCCTGGACGAGCGGCTCCGGCTCGAGCCCGAACCGGCCGAGGTCGACGAGCGCGCCGCTCCCCAGGTCATCGATGAGGGGGAGGCCGTGCTTTTTCCCGAGCGCGACGAGATTCTCGATCCCCGGCTCCTCGGCGAACCCGACGATGCGGTAGTTGCTGTGGTGGACGCGGAGGATGGCGCCGGTCCGTTCGTTAATCGCCTCTTCGTAATCGCGAAGATGCGTTTTATTCGTCGTCCCCACTTCCCTGAGGATGGCCCCGCTCATCCGCATCACGTCGGGCATGCGGAACGAGCCGCCGATCTCGACGAGCTGGCCGCGGGAGACTATGACTTCTTTATCTCTGGCGATCGTGTTCAGGATGAGGACGGTGGCGGCGGCGTTATTATTGACGAAGGTCGAGGCTTCGGCGCCGGTGAGCCGGCAGAGGAGGGCGTTGAGGTGCGCGTCCCGGTCTCCCCGTTTTCCGGATTCGATGTCGGTGGCCAGGGTGCAGTAGCCTTCGATAATGGAAAGGACTGCCTCTCGCGCGGGCGGCGCGAGGACGGCCCGGCCGAGCCCGGTGTGGATGATGACGCCCGTGGCGTTGATGGCGTGGCGGAGGGAAAGTGCGGCTTCGGCCTCGAGCGCGGCTCTGACCCGCAGCATGACGGCGGCGGGGGAGAGGTCAGGATATACTTTCTCTTCTTTGGACGGGCGCTCGTTTGCCTTGCTGCCTGCAGGTGTGTTTGCCGCCATCAGGACAGCCGGTTGGCTGCTTTTCCCGCCCTCAGTTGCCGGAGTCTGAATCGCGGCCTCCCGATCTGCGGCGGATATCTCCGCTCGGATTTGATCCTGGACTTGCCTCACCGCCCGGAGCACAGCCTCCCGGCCGCGCTCTCCGATCAGCCTTTCCCCCTCAGCGCTCGAGAGCAACGTATCCACGGAGGGAATCCGCCTGAATGACGACGCTCCAGAACCGGCCATTTTTATCCGTCCCTAACCAGAATACGGCATAATAGTCTATTATTCTTATCGTTTTCCTATATTTTTGTAAAGCCGCCCTCAATCCGCCCGCCGGATTTTGACTTCGCCTTCCGGCCTGTGATATAAGGCCGGGAAAATGGGCAGAAAAGAAAGAGTCCTGCTCCGTCGCGCCGAGACCTATAACCCGGTGACAATATCGGAGATCATCAGGGACGGCTTGCGCGAGTTCGGGCTCACAGAAAGAATCCGCGGCCGGGTCACGATCAAGCCGAACGTCGTCATGGGCCACCATCGAGTGACGCCGTCTGCTTACACGCGGCCCGAGTTTCTCGACGGGCTGCTGGCCGCCATTGGGTCGCACGCCCAGTCTAAGACTTCGATCACCGTCGCCGAAAAATGCGGCGCCGCCATCCCGACCTCGCGGATGTTCCGGCGCGCGGGCTATTACAAACTCAGGAAGTGTCACGATTTCAAGCTCGAGCCGATCGAACTGGCGCGCCGGACAACGGTTCCCTTGGCGAAGGGCAAAATCCACGAGCGCATCCGCACTGCCCGTTCCATCGCCGAGCGGGATTTCCTTATTTACGCTCCCAAGCTCAAGACGAATTCCCTGTCCCACGGCATGACCGCTGCGCTTAAGCTCAATATCGGGATCCTCTGCGACGGCGAGAGGATGTGGAACCATAACTACAACCTCGACGAGAAGATCGTCGACCTCCTGGAGGTGGGCTATCCCGATTTCATAGCCACCGACGCCATCGAAGCTTCTTACGGGGGGAATCATCTAACGCAGCACGGCCACCCGCTCGGCGCTGTCATCATGGCGACCAACCCGATGGCCCACGACGTCGTGTGCGCCCATATCCTTCACCTGGACCCGCGGAAAATCGGGCACCTCGCCGCGGCCGCCGCGCGGGGCTATGGGCCGGTCGATCTCGCCGATATCGACGTCGGCGGCGACATCACGCTCGACGAGCTCCGCTCGAGGACGGCGACGTGGGACACCGGGTTCATTCGGGTCGAGGACGTGGACTGCAACGTCAAGGTCCTGAGCGGCGAGCCCTACTGCACGGGCGGCTGCCACGGCGTCTTCCTGGATTGGCTGTACATGATCAAGGACCGGAAGCCCAAGCTCTGGAAGAAGATGCCGCCCTGGACGGTGGTCATCGGAAAATACAGGGGCGATGTCACCGCCGACCGGCTGGTCCTGCTCGGCAAGTGTACGGAGATTCAAGGCCGGGTCAAGGCCCGGCACAAACGAAAAATCGGCGGCTGCCCGCCCAAGCACAAGACCCTGGTGCTCCTCTTTTTCCTCAAGGCGGGCATCATCAACCCGCTGTTCCGGCTGGACCTGATCATCGACGCCTACCCGTTTCTCTTCCTGACCTGGATCAAGAGATTCTTTTTGGGGAGGTTTTAAAGCATGACGCCTCTCGACGGCCGGTTCTTTATCGCCAACGAGCGCCGCGCGTCCGCCGAAAAAGTCCTCGTCGAAAACCCCGCGACCCTCGAGCCCGTCGGCGAGGCTTTCCTCGCCTCGTCGGCCGACTGCCGCCGCGCCGTCGAAGCGGCCAAGAAAGCCTTCCCCCAGTGGCGGGATTTTCCGAAAGAAGAGAAGCGGAGACTTTTCCTGAAGGCCAAGGCCATACTTCTCGGCCGGGCCACTGAAATCGCCCGGCTCCTGGCCATGGAAAAGGGGACCCCCGTCGTGGAATCGCTCACCATCGAGGTCTTCACGATCATTGAAACCCTGGACTACTATGGCCGGAACCAGAAGAAGACCCTGGCACCGAAAAAAATCAGGCCGCACATTCCCCTTTTCGCTCATCAGAAAAGCTGTTATCTCTTTCAGCCGCTCGGACCTTCGCTTGCCATCTCGCCATGGAACTTTCCGTTTATGATCCCTTTCCTGGACGTCATCAGCGAGCTCACTGTCGGCAACACGGTCGTCCTGCGGCCGTCGACGTCCACGCCCTTCACCGGGCTGGCCATCGGCGAGATCATGACCGAGGCGGGCGTGCCGGAGGGCGTCCTAAACATCGTTCCCTGCCGCGTTCCCCAGGCCGAGGAAATGCTCATCAACCCGGATATCCAGTCGATCGCCTTCACCGGGAGCGTGGGCGTCGGGAAGCGGATCCTGGAGCTCGCCAGCCACAACCTGACCAACGTGGTGCTTGAGCTCGGGGGCAAGGACCCGACGATCGTCTTCCGCGATGCCGATATCGAGCAGGCGGCGCTCGGGGCGATCTGGGCCGCCTTCATGAACACCGGGCAGAGCTGCGCTTCCGTCGAGCGCGTCTACGTCGCTGAGGAAATCGCGCCGGCTTTTGTCCGGAGAATAGTGGAGATCACGAAAACGTTGCGCGTGGGCAATCCCCTGGATGGGGGGGTGGAGATCGGCCCGATGGAGAACCCCGACCAGCTCAGGGTCGTGGAGGAACACGTCCGGGATGCCGTGGAGAGAGGGGCGGAGGTCCTCTGCGGGGGTGGGCGGGTCGAAGGCCTGCCGGGCTACTTCTTCGCGCCGACCATCCTGGCGAAGGTCGATCACACGATGAAGATCATGACCGAGGAGACGTTCGGCCCGGTGCTTCCGGTGATGACCTTTCGGGATCCCGAGGAAGCCCTCGCCCTGGCCAATGACAGCCATTATGGATTGACGGCTTCCGTGTGGACGCGGAATAAGAAGACCGCGCAGTGGGCGGCCGAGAGGCTGGAGGCGGGGGGCGTCACCGTCAATGACCACATGATCACTTTTAATGAGCCCGGAGCGATCTGGGGCGGCATCAAGCAGACCGGCATGGGCCGTACCCATGGGCCCTACGGGCTCCTCGAAATCGCCAACATCAAGTTCGTCTCCGCCGATTTCTCGGGCAAAAAGAGCCGGATGTGGTGGTACCCTTACGCGGGGGCGAAGCTCGAGATCATGGAGAAAGCGCTCGCCATGATGCACCATCCGCGACTCCAGGGCCGGCTCAGCGCCTTCGTCCCGATTCTCAAGCACTTGAGGACGGTCAGCGCGGCACTTCCACTGAAGAGCCTGCTCCGGGTCACGGCGAGGCTTTTCCGAAAGTAAACGCCTTCCCGAATTCCCCACGTGGAGTATTTTAGAATTTCTTACCTCTCCCTTACGATGGGAGAGGGCTGGGGTGAGGGTGAAGCGGGGCACTTTCTCTGCGGTTTTTTCGTAGTTATAATATGATAGTATTGACTGCCGCTCCCGGCAGGACTGGAGGCCGCGATGGTGAAATTCTTGCTCTGGCTCATCCTTCTTGTGGTCTGCTGGCCCTTGGCCCTGTTGGCCCTCCTCCTGTATCCCATCGTCTGGCTCATTTCGCTGCCGCTTCGTCTGCTGGGAATCACGATTAAGGCCGTGTTTGACCTCCTCGCGGCGATCATCACCCTTCCGGCCCGCGTCCTCAGGGGCAACCGCTAACGTCCCCATTTATTGACAGGCCGGCGTTCGCTGTAGTAAATAATCGCTGTCGGTCCAATTTCCTAAGATTCCGCTGAGGGCATACCGCATGGCGGAGAATCGTCCCTACGCGCGAGAGGTTGACCATGGCCAATTATGAGAAGCTCGGTCTTTTTTATCTCGGCAGGACTGTCAATCCCAAAACCCAAACGGTCACCCCCGATTATCTCCTCTATGATTCCAAGGACCTGGTGACCCATGCCGTCTGCGTCGGCATGACGGGAAGCGGCAAGACAGGCCTATGTATCAGCCTCCTCGAGGAGGCGGCGATCGACAAGATCCCCGCCGTCATCGTCGACCCCAAAGGCGACCTGGCCAACCTGATGCTTCTCTTTCCGGATCTCAAGCCGGAGGATTTCCGCCCCTGGGTCAACGAGGACGAGGCGGCGCAAAAAGGCATCTCCGCCGACGACTTTGCCCGGGAGCAAGCCGGCCTTTGGAGGCGAGGGCTGGCCGAGTGGGACATGGATCCGGCGCGCATCCGGATGCTCCTCGATTCCGCCGAAATCCGGATCTACACGCCGGGAAGCAACGCCGGCCTCCCGCTGTCCGTCCTCAGGTCGTTCGACGCCCCCCCGCCCGCTCTCGTCGAGGATACCGACCTTTTCCGCGAACGCATCTCGACCACGACCTCGGGCCTCCTCGGGCTCCTGGGGATCCAGGCCGACCCGCTGCAGAGCCGGGAGCATATCCTCATCTCCAATATCCTGGAGGCGGCCTGGAGGGCGGGCCAGGGACTCGACCTCCCAGCCCTTATCCAAAAGATCCAGGCCCCGCCCTTCCAGCGCATCGGCGTTTTCGAGGTCGACGCTTTTTATCCCGCGGCCGACCGGTACAAGCTGGCCATGATGATCAATAACCTGCTGGCCGCGCCCGGGTTTGAGTCCTGGCTGGAGGGCGACCCTCTCGACATAGGATCCCTGCTTTACGCGCCGTCGGGCAAGCCCCGCCTGGCCATCCTCTCGATCGCCCACCTCTCCGACGCCGAGAGGATGTTTTTCGTGACGATTCTCCTCAACCAGCTCCTCGGCTGGATGCGGGGCCAGCCCGGGACGTCGAGCCTCCGCGCCCTCTTTTACATGGACGAGATCTTCGGCTACTTCCCTCCCGTGAGCGAGCCGCCGTCGAAGCGCCCCCTGCTCACACTCCTCAAGCAGGCCCGGGCCTTCGGCCTCGGCATTGTGCTCTCGACGCAGAACCCCGTGGACCTGGACTACAAGGGATTGGCCAACGCCGGGACCTGGTTCATCGGCCGCCTCCAGACCGAGCGCGACAAGGACCGGCTCCTCGAGGGTTTGTCCGGTGTCGGCGGCAATATCGACCTCAAGACGGTCTCCAACCAGCTCAGCGCTCTAAAAAAACGCGTTTTCCTGATGCACAATGTCCACGAGGACGCGCCGGTGCTGATGAACACGCGTTGGGCGCTCTCCTATCTCCGCGGCCCGCTGACGCGCCAGCAGATCGCGAGCCTGATGAAGGATGAAAAAGAGCACCCCGCGGCGGCGCCCGTCAAACCGGAGCGTCCGGCTGTTTCCGTGGCCCCCTCCACGCCCATCTCCGCCTCCGGGCAGAAGCCTTCTATCGCGCCGGGCCTGAGCGAGCTCTTCTTTCCGGCCGGCGGCCCGCCTGCCATAGCGGCGCGCCTCGTCTACCACCCGGCCGCGGCCGCCCTCGCCCAGGTCGCCATCTTCGATAACCGCCTCGGAATCTCCTCCATCACGGACTCCGCCCACTACCTGGAGCTTGGCGGCGACGTCCTCGGCCTCCTTTGGGACAAGGCCCGGCCGGTCCGGGTCAAGCTCGACGCCCTTTCCCGGGAAGCTCCGGGCGGCGCCCTCTTCCTTCCCGTTCCGGGGCGGGCAGCCTCGCTTTTCAAGTCCGCGGGCGACGATTACGCCGACTTCCTGACCCGGAGCTATCAGCTCAACCTCTGGAAAAGCCCGGTGTTCCAGGCGGTTTCACAACCGGGGGAGCCGGAGAGGGATTTCCGCATCCGCCTGGGCCAGCAGGCCCGGGAAAAGAGGGACGCCGAATTGGACAAATTGCGGCAGAAGTACGCGGTCAAGATCAACACGCTTCAAAACCAGCTCCTGCTCGCCCAGCAGCGGCTCCAGAGGGAAGAGGAGCAGTACAAAGGGCAGATGACCCAGACCGCGATCTCCATGGGAGCGACCATTCTCGGCGCCATCCTCGGCCGGAAGACCTCCCAGATCGGCCGGGCGACGACGAGCGCCAGGGGCGCCAGCCGCGCCTACTATGAAAAAATGGACATCCAGCGGGCCCGGCAGCAGGTTGAGCAGGCCAAGTCGAGGCTGGACGATCTGGAGCGGCAGCTTCAGGCGGAGGCCGACAGGATCGGCGTCGCCTTTGACCCCGCCGCCGAAGCCCTCCAAGCGGTTATCATGCGGCCCAAGAAAAAGGATATCGCCGTCCGGTGGTCCGGGCTCCTCTGGCTGCCTTTCTGGCATCCGGAGACGGGAGGCGCGGAGCCCGGCTTTCCGGCGGTTCAATCATAGATCGAGCGATTGAATGAAAGGAGGAAGGGATGTTTAAAGAATTCAAAGAGTTCGCCATGCGGGGCAACGTGGTCGACATGGCGGTGGGCATCGTCATAGGCGCGGCCTTCGGCGCCATCGTCGGCTCGTTTGTGGCTGACGTCCTGATGCCGCCGATCGGGCTTTTGCTGGGGCACGTCGATTTCGCCAACCTGTTCCTCGTGCTCAAGCAGGGGACGGCGGCGGGACCCTATGAATCCCTGGCCGCGGCCAAGCAGGCCGGCGCCGTAACGCTCAATATCGGCGTCTTCATCAACACGATCATCAGCTTCATCATTATTGCTTTCTCCATTTTCCTGGTCATCCGGCAGATGAACAAGCTGAAGAAAAAAGCCGAAGCGCCGGCCGCCGCCCCGACGACCAAGGAATGCCCCTTCTGCTTCACCGCGATTCCCATCAAGGCGGTCCGCTGCCCGAACTGCACGTCCCAATTGACGGGGGCCAAATAAGGACAGGCTTACAGGCTCCAGCCCTCGCGGTAGAGGCGCCGGATGAGGGGTTCGGCGGCCGGGTTATTGGTCACGGCCATGTTGGCGGCATCCCAGTAGATCCGGGCATCCAGCCGCTTGGCGACGTTCCCGAGGAGGCAGACCTCGGTAAGCGGTCCCGAATACTCGAACTTCGCCCCCGCCTTGGCGCCCGCCTTGCAGGCGCGCGCCCAGTCCTGCTCGTGCGAGCCCTGGACCCGTGGGATCGTCTGGGGCGGCCGCACGGCCTCCTGCATCACTCTCTCGGGGATGATCCGCGGCGTTTCGCCGTAGATGCCGGCCATGATCTTGCCCTTGGTTCCCTTGAAGATGGAGCCGCCTTCGGCGGGCATGTTGCGGCCATCCTCAAGTTCCTCGGGCCGGGGCGCCCGCAGGCCGTCGTACCAGGTCAGCTTGACGGGAGGCTTGTCGCCGCGGGCCGGGAACCGATACGTCACGATGTTCGCCAGCGGATGGGTCTCGGGGCTGGTGCCGCAGACCGTGGCCTCGATGCTCGCCGGCGCGCCGAGCTCGAGCGCGTAATAGACCGGATCGAGCGTGTGGACGCCGCGGTCCCCCATCATGCCCACGCCGAAATCCCACCAGCATCGCCAGACGAGCGGATGATAGGCGGGATGGTAAGGCCGCATGGGCGCCGGGCCGATCCAAAGGTCCCAGTCCATTCCGGTGGGGAGCGGCGGCGTATCGGAGGGCCGTTCGCCCCACTTGGTGCTCCAGTAAGCGTGGCCCCAGGGGTAATACGAGAGGTCGCACCAGGCGTCGACCTCGGTCACCTCGCCGATCAGGCCGGCCTGGATCCATTCGCTGATGAGCCGCATTCCCTCTCCCGAGTGGCCTTGGATCCCCATTTGCGTCGTGACCTTGGATTCGGCGGCCGCCCGGGCCAGGGCCCTTGCCTCGAATACGCTGTGGGTGAGGGGCTTCTGCGTGTAAACGTGCTGGCCGAGCTGCATCGCCGCCAGGGTGATGACGGCGTGAGTGTGGTCGGGTGTCGCGATGACAACGGCGTCGATGTCTTTCTGTTTCTCCAGCATGACGCGGTAGTCGGTATAGAACTTGGCAGTGGGATACTTGGCGATGGTCTCGGCGGCGTAGTTCGGGTCGACATCGCAGAGGGCGACGATGTTTTCGGTCTCGAGCTCGTGGAGGTCGTCGGCGCCCTTACCGCCAATGCCGATGCCCGCGACGTTCAGTTTATCGCTGGGGGGCGTCTGTCCCAGGCCGAGGACATGGCGGGGGACGATGGACAGGACCGCGGGCGCGGCCGACACCGCCGCCGCTGTCTTCAGAAAATCGCGCCGGTTGATCTTTCGGTCTGACATGCGTTGCTCCTTATGAAAAAGAATGATCCTGAATTCCCATGATTGTCGTTATCGGATGACCACGGGCACGGCCACTCGCGAAGGATACTTTGCCGATCGGTAGATCCGCTGGGTGGCGGCCCGGAAGTCCTCCGCCTTCGCCTCGAAGATATTCGGCACGAAGGTCTGCGGGTTCCGGTCGATGATCGGGAACCAGGTGCTTTGGACCTGGACCATGATCCGGTGTCCTCTTTTAAAGCAGTAATTCTGCGAGTGAAGGTCGATGACGTAGGGGACGACTTCGTTTGGAGGAATCGGCTCAGGCCGCTCGAAACTTTTCCGATACCGGGCCCGGAACACTTCATTCGAGACCATCAACTGGCGGCCCGCCAGCTTCCAATCTTGCGGCATTTTCTCGGGATAGACATCGATAAGTTTAATGACCCAATCGCTGTCGCTCCCCGTAGTCGAAGCGAATAGATTTGCCTCGACCTTCCCGGCGACGGTCACGTCCTGCTCGAGGGGGCCGGTCTCCCAACTCAGGACATCCGGCCGGCGGTCGATGAAGCGCTGGTCCTCGAGGAGCCACGTCGACCAGCCCGAGCCGCCGGGAAAGTATGTCGGCTGGACCGGCCGGTGTCGGTAAGGAACGGGATGATCGGGATCGGAGAGATAACTGTCCCAGTCCTTCTTCCCGGTTTCCGTCGGCGCATCGAAAGAGATCTTCCTCCCGGCCCGGAAATAGAGGTTCTTGGTCGATGTCCGCGCCGCCGGCGGCCAGGCTTCCCAGCTCCGCCAGAGGTTCGTCCCAGTCTCGAACGTGATCGCCTCGGCCGTCGGCGGAGCGCCCTTGTCCTTGAGGTAGAACGCGAACCAAGGCGCCTGGATCTCGGCCCGGAAATGTTTCCCCGTCGGGCTCCCGAAATCGAAGTCGCCGAGACGGCCGTCATCGTTTCCGGCGCGGTTCCAGCCGCCGTGGTTCCAGGGGCCGACGACCAGGAAGTTCCGGCGTGCGTCGTCGTGCGCCTCCAGGGCCGCGTAAATCCTGAGCGGTCCGAAAAAGTCCTCCTGGTCCCACCAGCCCGCGACGACAAGCGTCGGCACGCGCACGGCAGTAAGAAAGGGCACGAGGGTCTGGCGCTTCCAGAAATCATCATAGGCGGGATGGGAGACGAAATCGTTCCAGGTGGGGATCCCGCCTTTGAGGTAGCGGGCGTTCACGTTGGCGAGCGGGCCGAGGTCGAGGTACCAGTCGAAGGTGTCGTGCCTGTCGAATTCGAACTGCTCCTGCCGCCGGGAGGTCTCCATCCGCGTCGAATACTCGAACCCGTAGCTCAGCCGGAACGCGCCGTTGTGAAAGAAGTCGTCGCCGAGCCACATGTCGGCCGGCGGCGCCTGCGGCGAGACCGCCCTGAGCGCCGGATGCGGCTGGAGCATGGCCATGGCCGTGAGCCAGCCGTCGTAGGATACGCCGAGCATGCCCACCCGGCCGTTATTGCCCGGCACGTTTTTGATGAGCCAGTCGACTGTATCGTAGGCGTCGGTGGCCTCGTCGATGGACTTCGGGTCCGCGCGGTCCCTCACCGGGCGCATCATGACAAACTCGCCTTCGGACGTGTACCGGCCGCGGATGTCCTGGAAGGCGAAGACGTAGCCGTCGTCGGCGAGCTCTTTGTACCGGCCCCGGAGGCTCTGCGCGGCGCCGGCGATCCCGTATGGAGTGCGCGTCAGGATAATCGGCAGGGGACCGGCGGCCCGGCGCGGGGAATAGACCGTCGTGTGGAGTTTAATCCCGTCGCGAACTGGGATCATGACGTCCCGGACATCGAATTCCGCGGCCGCCGCCGGTTCGCCAGGCTTCTGTGCCGGGGACCTGATGGCAAAAAAGGAGCCGAGCGCCGCGGCGACAACAGCAAAGAGAAAAAGCCGGTTTCTTCGCTTCATGGACCATCCCTTTTTCATCGGCCAGCCAATAAATACTTCCCGCCGCGCCGGAATGTCAAGACGGATTTGACTTCCCGCCCTCATGGCATTATTCTTTTGCCAGACAGTTGACGGGGTCAACGGGCCATGAAATGCCCAAAGTGCCAAGCCGATAATCCCAATACGTCCCGGTTTTGCGGGAACTGCGCCTCTGCGCTCACGAAGGACGGATTGCCTCACCCTGTCCTAACAAAAACGCTCGAATCGCCGGCATCTGCCCTGACTGCGGGAAGTGTCGTCGCCGGCAAGTACAGGATTCTCGAAGAGATCGGCCGGGGCGGTATGGGCGTTGTCTATAAGGCGGAAGATGCGAAACTCGCCCGAAAGGTCGCCATAAAAGTTCTGCCTGAAGCGTTTACCTCAGACCCCGAACGGCTGGCCCGTTTCGAGCGCGAGGCCAGAGTGCTCGCCTCCCTCAATCACCCGAATATCGCCGCGATCTACGGTGTTGAGGAAGCCGACGGTAAGCGCTTCCTCATTCTCGAGCTTGTCGAAGGCGAGGATCTGGCCGGCCGGCTGACCCGGGGCGCGCTCACTCTCGAAGACACGATGGAAGTTTGCCGCCAGATCGCCGAAGGCCTTGAAGGCGCCCACGAGAAAGGCATCATGCACCGCGACCTCAAGCCCTCGAACGTCAAGATCACTACCGAGGGGAAGGTCAAGATCCTCGACTTCGGACTGGCGAAAGCTCTTGTCGAGGACTTGACGGCGGTCGACTTCGCCAACTCTCCGACAATAACCGCGGATATGACTCAGCCCGGCGTGATCCTTGGGACGGCCGCCTACATGAGCCCCGAGCAGGCCACGGGGAGGCCGGTCGACAAGAGGTCGGATATCTGGGCCTTCGGCTGCATCCTGTATGAGTGCCTGACCGGCAAGCGCGCTTTCCCCGGCGATACGGTCACGGAGAGTATGGCCGCTATTCTCAGAGGTGATCCGGACTGGGATTCGCTTCCAACCGGCACACCGCCCAGCGTGCGGGCCGTCCTGCGCCGGTGCCTCCAGAAAGCCCCGAAGGAACGCCAGCGCGACATCGGCGATGCCCTGATCGAAATCGGAGAGCCCGCAGATTATTCCTCCGAGGCTGCCGCCGCTCCCCGTCGCCCCTCGCTCACCTGGCTGGCGGCCGGCGCCGCGATGATGCTGCTGGCCGGCATCCTCATCGACCGATTATTCATCATGCGCCACGAGCCCACTCTCCCTTCTTCGGTGGTTACGTCAACGATCAAGGTCGAGCCCCGTCACTGGCTGGTCGGCATGGTCGCGGAGATGGAGCGGCCGAGCCGGCCCGCCGTAGCCTTCTCGAACGACGGACGGTTCATCGTCTATAGCGCCATTGAAGCGAATCCTGGCCCTCAGGCGAAGCCCCGGTTGTTCCTCCGAAGATTGGACCAGCCGGAGGCCAAGCCCATTGACGGGGTGGACGTGGGCATCAATCCTTTCCTCTCGCCCGACAACCGGTGGGTGGGATACTTGGGCCCGGACAGAAAGCTGAAGAAAATACCGGTCGAGGGGGGTGTCGAGAGCAGTCTATGCGAAGTCTCATCGCTCTTTGGCGCGAATTGGGGTCCCGATAACAGCATTATCTATGCCGACGATTTTGCTGACGGACTCAAAAGGGTTTCTGCTGAGGGAGGACAGCCCGAGACCTTGACCAAGCCCGACCCGAAACGCGAGGAGTACAGCCACCGCCTGCCGGCCTGGCTCCCCGATGGAAGGGCCGCGCTGTTCACGATATTGAGGCGCGAGCTCGATCGACAGCCCCGCGTAGCCCTGCTCCGGATGGATACCCGCGAGTGGAGAGTTCTGTTCGAGGATGCCGCGGATGCCAGGTACGTTCCCACCGGACATCTCGTCTTCATGAGACAGGGGACGCTCATGGCGGCGAGGTTCGACCTCGCGAAGCTGGAGGTCATCGGGCAGCCGGTCGCGCTCGTGGAAAACGTCATGCAGGCCTTCCACGGCGGAGGCACGTACCATACCTGCGCCGGTCAGTTCGCGGTCTCGGACTCGGGAACGCTCATCTACGCCGCGGGAGGCGTCATCCCGGAGGAAAGGAACTCGCTCGTCTGGGTGGATCAGAGAGGGGTAGAGCAACCCGTCACGGACCTGAAGCTGCCCTTTTTCGCTCCGCGCCTTTCTCCTGACGGCCGCAGGATCGCCTATACCGGACGAGATTGGCGGATCTGGGTATATGATTTGAACAGAGGCACGAACAGCCTCCTGACGGGAGACGGAAGCGCCGTTTTTCCAATCTGGACTCCCGACAGCCAGCGGCTTCTCTTTTCATGGCAAAGATCCGTTGTCATAAACCTGTACCGGCAGCCCTACGACGGGAGTTCGCCTATGGAGCGCCTGACCACAAGCGAACACGACCAGGCGGCCGGATCCTGGTCACCTGACGGCAATACTGTCGCTGTGGTGGAGCATACACCCGAAACACGATACGATATCGTCCTGCTGGATGCATCCTCAGGGCGCGTTACGCCTTTCCTGAAATCGACATCCTCCGAGGGCTGGCCGGACTTTTCACCCGACGCCCGCTGGCTGGCCCATCCGAAGCTACGATATCTCCCTCGACGGGCAGCGGTTCCTCATGGTCAAGGAAGAGCAGAGAGAGCCCACGCCCGTCACCGAGCTTGTCCTCGTCCAGAACTGGTTTGAAGAGCTCAAGCGCCTTCTCCCGGCCGGCGCGGATTGAGCCCGCCCTCCTCCCCGGAGTGCCGGACCTTTTCCTCCCTGCCTTTTAAGTGACATCCATTCATAAGAACGGTGGGGCTTGCGAGCGGCGGCTGCAGGTTGATTTGGCCCCCCATCCTGAATAGAATTGTCGGAGAAAGAGAAGTCGCGGAGCAAGGGCTTGAGAAAAGTGACCTGCGCGGGGATTTTGGTGGCCGACCTCATCGCCGCCGACCTCCCCCGGGTTTCCCCTCCCGGCGGCATCACCTTCACCCACAGGGACATCGAGACCCATATCGGCGGCCACGCCGCCAATGTCTCGGCGGACTTGATGAGGCTGGGGATGAAGCCCGGCGAGGTGGGGTGCCTGGGCGCGGTGGGCAACGACCCGTTCGCCGATTTCTTCGAGCGGACCCTCGCCGCCCACAAGGTGAGGGTGACCTTACAGCACACCTCACAGGCCAAGACCGCGGTCGACCTCATTCTTGTCATCAAGGGCGAGGACCGCCGCTACCACGTCGGCGTGGGCGCCCTCTCCTACTTCAATCCCGAATTCGTTATCCAGGCGGTGAGACAGAGACCGCCGGCCCTCTTTTATTCGGGCGGCGCCGGCCTGATGATCAAGTATGACCAGAGCCTGGCGCGCGTCCTTCGCCAGGTCAAAAAATACGGCTGCCTGACGTTCGTCGACCCCGTCATGCCCTATCACAAGTCCTGGCTGTACCTCAAGAAGGCCTTGAGGTGGATCGACATCTTCCACTGCAACGACGTCGAGGCCCGGAGCCTGACGGAGAAGGACGATTTGGACTCGGCCATCGAATCGCTGCTCGTCTCCGGTCCGGGCCTCGTCCTCATCAGCAGGGGGGTCGGCGGGCTCATCGCCGCGACCCCGAAATGGCGGTTGTCCATGGGGGCTTTTCGCGTCAAGACCGTTGACCCCACCGGCGCCGGCGATGCCTTCTGCGCCGGGTTCATCCGGAGGACCGTCAAGGATCTCAAGCCCGGCCGGCCGGGGGCCGCGGACTGGAGCGAAGATGAACTGGCGGACGCGCTGCTCGAAGCGGAAGCATCGGGCGCGGCCTGCGTCACCGGAATCGGTACTACGTCAGCGGTAACTCGGGCCGCGGTTGACTCTCTTCTGGCCGAGCAGAGAAATCGGGTCAAGAAGACGATCAGGATCGAGCCGCGCCGCTGATCCCTTGGCAAAAAAACAACGTAAAGTAAATTACGGGCCGGGACTCTGGCGTTTGGCCGACGTCGCGCGCGTGGCCCCCGTTGTGATGCCGCCGTCGACGAGAAGCGTCTGCCCAGTGACATAGGCGCTGGCGTCCGACGCCAGGAAAACCACCGCGCCATCGAGGTCGCCCGGCTGACCGACCCGCTTGAGGGGAATCCGGTCAATGATATAGTCCACCCAAGTGGGATCTTCGTAGAGCACCCGCGTCTGCTGCGTCTTGAACCAGCCGGGCGCCAGGCAGTTGACCGTGATCCCGTAAATCCCCCAGTCGTCGGCCAGGCTCATCGTGAGCTGCCGGATGCCGCCCCGGCTGGCGCAATAGGGCGCGAGAGAAGCGTAGGCGAACACCGAGGTGACCGACCCGATATTGATGATTCTTCCGTATCGGCGCGGGATCATCTTTTTGGCGATGGACTGGGCCATGAAAAAAGGTCCACGCAGGTTGGTTTCGAGAATCATGTCCCAGTCTCCGGGAGTCACATCGACCGCGGGCTTACGGACATTGCAGCCGGCGTTGTTGACCAGGATGTCGATTTGGCCGAAATGGCGATAGGTGTCCTCGACCATGGCCTGGACGCTGTCGTAGGACCGCACGTCGAGCTCGTGGGGAAAGACGTCCCGGCCGATGTCGCGGATCTCCCCGGCCACCTCGTCGAGCGATGACAGCGTGCGGCTGGTGACCGCGACCGAGGCGCCGGCGCGGGCGAGGGCGCGGGCCATGTACCGTCCCAGCCCCCGGCTCGAACCCGTAACGATGGCGACTTTTCCCGTGAGGTCAAACATGTTTTCGGCCATATGGTGTTCTCCTTGCGTGGTCAGGTGAATTATATAAGAGTGAATCTGTCCGGGCAAAGCACCTGTTATGTTTCAAATCAAATCCGCTTCCTTATATTGCCGGGGCGAGGGGTGGAAAAAGTCAGGCAAACATGGTAAATTCTAACTTCAAACGGGATTGCATAGCGTGGGCGGTTAGCTCAGCTGGGAGAGCGCGGCGTTCGCAACGCTGAGGTCGGGAGTTCGAGTCTCCTACCGTCCACCATTTTTTTCCCCGATCTATCAATCACCTCCATGGATTTTTATTTTAGCCTGAGTTATCTAAACCGAGCCATTCTGGGCAGGTTACTCCTAAAACCCACTCATAATAGACCGTTCTGCGGCGTGATTTTTCTTGGAGGAGCCTCTTGACGTTGCCACGCGGAGCCGTGGGGGATGCTCTAAAAAGCGTACCGGAGTCCGAAACGGATAACCCGGGGGTTGAGGATTTTTTCGATCTGGTTGTACCGCGGAGAGTTGACTTGCGAAAAACGTTGGAGCTCGTGGCTATAATTGAAAACATTGAAAGCGTCCGCTAGGAAGATCACTGAGCCATAATTCTTCAAGGAGAACTTCTTGGCCAGGCTCAGGTCCGCATTATAGAAATCTCGATACAGCTTCTCGCCGGGTTTTGCCGTCCATACGTACATGGTGGCCCCGAGGCCGACTTTTGCTCTTTCCGGTGTGGTGACCAGAAGCCGCTCGGGAAAAATATAGCCCTGCCGGGCATTGGCGAACCCGCTGAAGGAGAAGCCCCAGGGGAGCTGGTAGAGGAAGCCCAGCTTGGCCATCCAGTCGCTCCCACCGAGGGTATACCGTCCTCCATCAAGTATCTTGATATTGGTCGGGTCATCGTAACCGTTTTTTCCGTAATGGACATTGTGGACCTGGTAGGTGAAAGAGGCGTTCAGCATCCAGCGGTGGCTGAGGCGTTTTACGGCCGTGACCTCGATCGAGGAATAATTCTCATGGTAATCGGGACGGTTTTCCCTGATCTGACCGGCCGGCCGGTATTTGCCCAGGGTCCAGTATTCGTAAGGATAAGTCGTTCCCCCATAAGTGAGTGTTCCAGTGATCGGGCCGATATAATCGGCCTGGGTGATCTTCCCGTCGGTCGTTTTATCATAATAACGAGTCCACCAAAAACGGTGGTTCCGGCGCAGCATCAGGCTGGCTCCCAGGGCGAAATCGGGGAACATCTCCCGTTCGATCCCCAACAGCGCCTCGTCGGTCAGCGGCATTTTGATATTTTTGTCGATGGCATTGGGAGTCTCGAGCGCTCCCGGATTCCTTGGGTCGAACCCGCCGAACTGCAGGATCCCGGCCAGGGGATAGCCCGTGAGCTCGTTCGTCGTGACCCGGTCGTCGCCGTTCAGGTCTTTCCAGAAGTAAAGCGCGTAGGCGGCCTGAGCCGGATTCAATAGGCCTGCAAAAGCCGTGGACATCTGGCTTCCATACCGGGCGAGGTTGGCGCGGAGCATGGTCTTCCCGTCGCCCGTCAGGTCGAAAGTGAGCCCGATTCGCGGTGAAAAGGTGACCGGGGCAATTCCGGGGTCGAGGGCCGGAAAGGCCAGGGCCGGCAGAAGATCCGGGGCCGACCGGCTGGCCTGGACCTGGCTGTCCTTGCCCCAGGACTTCTCCCGGTCCACCCTCAATCCCAGGTTCAGGGTGAGCCGGCCTCTTGTGTAGGAATCGGTCAGGAAGAGGCTGAACCGGTCCTCTCCGCCAAAGACCCGTTGTTCCCGCTCAACGGAGGCCGCATAGGGCTTGCCGTTCCTATAGTACTTCCAGACGTCTCCGGGATCGTACCAGAATTCAAGCGCCTCGTTGTAGCGATATTCCAGGCCGAACCTGAATTCGTGGCTCCCGCCAAGCAATTGTTCCCGGAAATAGTTGCCGTCGAGCTTCATGTTGAAATTGGGACGCTTGGTCAGAGCGTAGGTATATGTGCCCGAATACATCCCGGTGACCTGGTCATAGCCGGGCTGCTTATCCAACCCCCCTTCTGGATTCCACTCAAAACCATTGAAAAGATAGGACGCTTTCAGAGAGAGAAGGAAATCCGGCGAGAAGATATGTTCGTCCTCAAACTTGACATAGTAAGTGTTTTTCGGCTTCTGATCTGTTGTCGACTCGGGGGGCACAGTGGCGCTGGCTCCCCGGCCATATGCATATTTGAGGGGGACATAAAACGCCAGCTCGGCCCTGTTCCTCGAGCTGAGCTGGGCATTCAGCTTGCCGTTGAAATTGTAGAGCTTATAATCCTGCGGATAGCCGGCGATGGTGAGCCTCCGGGTGTCCTGAACGCCGAATCCCAGCCAGAACCAGAGCCGGTCTTTGAAGACCGGCCCGCCGAGTTGAAACCCGTAGTCCATGATCTGGTTGATGCGGTCGCCGACGTAGGGGATGGCTTTTATCTCCTCGGTCCGGTTGTCTCCCTGGAGGTCATAATTCGTGAAGAAGACCCGGGTCATACCGTGAAACCTGTTTCCACCCCGCCGGGTGATGAAGTTCAGGGAGACGCCGGCGGTTTGGATGGAGGCGTCTTGTCCGCCGGTGACGATCTGTATCTCATCAAAGCTGTCATAGTCATAGTATATGGGTGAGGCCAGGGCAGCCTGGTCGGTGATCGTGATGCCGTCCATATTCCACGTCGCGCTTTGGTAAGTTGTTCCCCTGGAGACGAAAATCGATTGCGTTCCCGCCGTGCTGCCGCCGACGTTCTCCTGGGCCACCTGGATTCCTCCCGTCTGTTGCAGGATGACCCAGGGGTCGCGGGCCGACGGCACATCTTGGAGCATAACCTGGGTGACATTGGCGCCGACGGAGGTCTTCTTCGTGTCCACGACGGGGGATTCCGCCTTGACGGTGATTTCCTCGTGGAGGGTCGCCGTCTCCATAACGATTCTCAGGTCGAAATTGGTCCCCACCCGGATGTCGAGATTCTTTTGGAGGCAGGGTTTGAACCCGGGGAGTTCGCATTTCAAGCTATAAACGCCGGGAGAAACATTGATCAAACGGAAGTGTCCGCCTTCGGAAGAGGCGACGGAGCGAGGCGCATAAAGCTCGGATTGAAGGGTGATGGTGACGCCGGGAAGAGGCGCGCCCTCCTTGTCGACGACGATGCCCCGGAGGTTCCCGTACTGTTCTTGACCGATGGCGAGACCGGCCGCGAGCAGAACGATCGCGTAACCTGAAAGGATTCTCGTCATCGCCCACCTCGAAAAGAAAATCGCTAAGTTCCGGGCAGTGCTCATATGTCCGTGAGGCTGAAGATCTAGATCCGCTTCTATCCTTGCTGAGTATAAGAACGAGAAGGATAAAAGTCAAACAATTTGACTCCCGGGCCGGATTGCGGCTATCCTTGGCGCACAGGCGGAACAGAGGAAACCGGCCGTGAAGTGCTCGAAGTGTCGGACCGAAAACCCTCCCGACTCCAAGTTCTGCCGGGAGTGCGCAACGCCGATCCCCGCATCGGATAGAATCCCGGGGTATGATGAAGCTCGGAAGAAACCCCCTGCATCCCCGGGGATATCCTCATCTGATTTAAAAGATCAGGCGTCTCCCACAAGGACTTTTGAAATCGCCGGCAACGCGCTCACCCGGGGAATCCTGTTTGCCGGCCGGTACGAGATCATCGAGCAGCTCGGCGCGGGCGGGATGGGTTGTGTCTACCGGGCCTTCGACAAGAAGATCGATGAGGAAGTGGCCCTCAAGCTCCTCCAGCCAATGACTGTGGCGGACAAGGGGATTGTCGAGCGCTTCCGGAACGAGCTGAAGATCGCCCGCAAGATCCGGCACGCCCATGTGGGCGGGATGTTTGACCTAGGCGAAGAGGGGGATACCCTCTTTATCTCCATGGAATATGTGCGCGGAGAGGACTTAAAGAGCCTGATCCGGCGGACAGAAAAGCTGACCGTTGGAAAGGCCGTACTGATCGCGCGCCAAGTTGCCGAGGGGCTCGGCGAGGCGCACAAACTCGGGGTCGTCCACCGCGACCTCAAGCCCGGAAACATCATGGTCGACAAGGAAGGCAACGCCAAGATCATGGACTTCGGGATCGCGCGGTCGCTGACAGCGGCGGGGACGACGGCGGAGGGCGTCATCATCGGGACGCCCGAGTATATGAGCCCGGAGCAGGTCGAAGGCAAGCCGGCCGATCAGCGTTCGGACATCTATTCGCTCGGAATTATCCTTTACGAGATGGTGACGGGCCGGCCGCCGTTTCAAGGCGATACGCCCTTCAGCATTGCTTTCAAGCACAGGCACGAAGCGCCCGAGGACCCGAGACAATTCAACCCCCATCTTCCCGATTCCCTCAACCGCGTGATTTTGCGCTGCCTGGAGAAGGACAGAGAGGCCAGATATCAGATGGCGCAGGAATTGTTGGCTGATCTGGAGAACATGGAGAGCGAGGCTCCCGTCTCTGCAGAGACGGCGTGGACGGCAAGAAAGCCCCTCCCCTCCAAAGACATCACGGTCACGTTTTCTCTCCGGAAGCTTCTTCTCCCGGGCCTCGTCGCCCTGGCCGTGATCGTCATTGCCGCCGCTTACTTTATTTTCAGAAAATCCGGCCCCGGCCTCGCCCCCGACCTCGTCGCCGTCGCCGCGTTCGAAAATCTCACGGGCGACCCCTCGCTCGATATCTTGGGAAGGATGGCTTCCGACTGGATCGGCCAGGGGCTGTCCCAGATCGGCGGCCTCAAGGTCGTTCCGACAATGAGCGTGCCGCAGCTATCCCCCATGGTGAAGCCCGGAAAAAAAGCGAGCCCGGCGCCCTCTCCGCTTCAAGTTCTTGCTGAACAGACCGGCGCGGGCAAGGTGGTCTCAGGGACCTACTATCTGGCCGGCGGCGAGCTCCAGTTCTTATCCAGCATCACAGATACTCGAAACCGGATGCTCATCCGTTCGCTTGAGCCGGTCAAGGGAAGCCTGGCCGATAGGATGAATGTCATCGAGATGCTCCGCCAGCGCATCATGGGCGCCCTGGCCGCTGACCGAGGGTATTCGATTGGTGATTGGAAAGGCGCGCGTCCTCCGAGCTATGAGGCCTACCACGAGTTTATCCTCGGAATGAATTCCTACGGGAGCAATGTGGCCCAGGCTATCAGCCATTGGGAAAAGACCGTCAAACTCGATCCCGGATATATGCCCGCCCACCTATGGCTGGCCCGCTGCTATTCGAACATCGAGCGGTGGGACAAGGCGGTCTCGATTCTCGAGTTCACGGATCAGAACAGAGATAAGCTTACTCCCGAAATGGCGCTCTTTTCGGATCGTCTGAAAGCGGAGAGCCAGGGCAAACACGAGGAGGCTTTGCGCGCCCTCCTCGAGCTGCGAAGGCTCGCCCCGCGGGAAGCTCTTTATACCTTCGCGGTTGCCGCATCAGAGATCGGTATCAATAAGCCTCGGCAGGCGATCGGTCTTTTCGAAAAGGCCGAAGTCCCGGAGTACTGGCTGAAAATCAGCACAGGAATAATGTGGTTCGGCATTTGGTCCAACGCTCATTACCTCCTGGGAAACCATAAGAAGGAGCTTGAGGTCATCCGCAGGGCCCGGAAATACTACCCTGATGCTTTGATTCCGATGACCATAGAAGCAAGGGCGCTGGCAGCTCTAGGAAAAATCGAAGAGGTCAAGAAGATCGTTGATGAGAGCCTCCTCTCGAGATCTTCGATCGGAACCGGAACCGCGGGGCGGGTCATGCTCGCCGCCGCCCGCGAGCTCCGCCTCCAAGGATATCAGGAGGCCTACCAGGACATGGCCGGGCGGGCGGTGGAATGGCATCGGGGGCGGCTGGCCGGCAAAGAAGCTGCGGAGCAGCAACGCGCTGAGCTGGCTGCGGCGCTTTATGTTTCGGAGCAATGGGAAGAAGCGGCCGCTCTGATCGAAAAGTTGAGGTCGGAAAAACCCGATCATATCGATTACCTCGGATACGGCGGCGTGCTCGCCGCCAGGAGGGGCGACAAGGAAGAGGCGCTGAAGATTTCCGAGGAGCTGAAGGAGATCGACCGCCCGTTCACCTTCGGCGCGCAGACGTACTGGCGGGCGAGAATCGCCGCCCTCCTGGGAATGAAAGAGGAGGCCGTGGAGCTTCTTCGACAATCGTTCTCCCAGGGAAAATATTATGATGTTTTCATCATCCAGGAAGCGGACCTTGATCCGCTCCGTGATTATGCGCCGTTTAGAGAGCTGTTGAACCCGAAGGGGTAAAAGGCCATTCCTTGATAACCTTCAGCCACACCCGTTAACAGCCGGCCTACGATGTTATCCTGCACGTGTGATAAACTGTAGCTGATAGGATAAAGCATGCCGTTACCTCCGGCCAAGGGCGGAGCTGAAAGATGATCGATCCGGAGATCTGGGTCCTGGCCGGCACGGCCGCCTCGCTCGGCCTCGTCCACACCATCATCGGTCCCGACCACTACCTCCCCTTCATCGTCATCGGCCGGGCCCGGCGCTGGACGCTCCGCAAAACGCTCCTTGTTTCCTTCCTGGCCGGCCTGGGGCACATCCTTAGCTCGGTCGCCCTCGGCTTCCTGGGCCTCGCTCTGGGCCTCGCCGTCGCCCGGCTCGAGGGCGTCGAATCGGCGCGCGGCGCCATCGCCTCCTGGCTGCTCATCGGGTTCGGACTGGCCTATTTCGTCTGGGGCATGCGCCGGGCCTGGAAGGACAAGCCGCACACGCATCCCCATCTCCACGGCCGCATCCCCGGGCCGGCGCACGGGCACGATGATCATGAAGGGCCGGCCGAGCGCCACGGGCATGACGATCACCATGAGCATGCCCATTCGCACGCGACCGCCGAGCACGCGCATATCCACGGCGGCGATGGAAAGACCAACATCACACCCTGGATTCTTTTCACCATCTTCGTCTTTGGGCCCTGCGAGCCGCTGATCCCCCTGATCATGTACCCGGCGGCGCGCCGCAGCCTGGCCGGCGTCGTCCTGGTGGCCGCGGCTTTCGGCTTCGTGACGATCGCCACCATGCTCGTCATCATCGCCGCCGCCTCGTGGGGGGCGAGTTTCGCCCGGCTGGGAAAGCTCGAGAGGTATTCCCACGCCCTGGCCGGGCTGATGATTTTCGTTTCCGGACTGGCCGTCCAGTTCCTCGGTCTCTGAGGCGTCGTTCCGTGAGATTCGTCGTCGATGTCATGCTCGGGAAACTGGCCAAGTGGCTGCGCATCCTGGGTTTCGACGCCGCCTACGGGAACCGCGCAGGGGACCGGGAGCTCGTCCAGACGGCCCGCCGGGAGCGCCGGGTGCTTCTTACGAGGGACCACCTGTTGCTCCAATCCGCAAAAAATATCCGCGGCCTGCTCATCGAGAGCGATGATTGGCGCCGGCAGCTCGACCAGGTCCTTGACGCTTTTGGCCTCCGGGACAGGGCGCGGCCCCTGTCGCGCTGCCTCGCCTGCAACGTGGGGCTCAAGCGTCTGTCGCGGAAAAACGCGCGGAACCTGGTGGCCCCCTTCGTCTTTGAGCGCGCGCCGACCTTTTCCATCTGTCCGGGCTGCGGACGCATCTACTGGCCGGGAACCCACTTCGGCGACATGGACAGGAAACTTGCCGAAATCCTCGGGCGCCGGGGAGAACTTGGCTCTGTAGCTTCCGCCGCTGGCCGGACGGCGCGAAAAGCCTTATAATACACACAGGATTGCGGCCTGAGGCTGGAGCTTGTCAGGAACTGAGGAGAAGGTCATGGAAAAACACATTAACCTTATCTCTCTTCTCTGGATCATCTACGGCGCCGTCGGTCTTTTCTTCGGGTTTGCCGTGGCCGCCGTTCTTTTCGGCATCTCGTTCATCCCCCCCAACTGGGAGATCGCGCCCGGCATCCTGAGGCTGATCGCCTGGGGCATCGGCTCCTTTTTCCTCCTTCTCGCCCTGCCTCAGATCATCGGCGGGATCGGGTTGATGAAAAAGCAGGAGTGGGCGCGCATCCTCATCCTGGTCGTTTCCTTTTTCCACCTGCTGAGCTTTCCCCTGGGC
>Ga0154742_1038_pt3 | contig 23954 bp, 23 predicted proteins | sample Rifle2008BG16ft_FD_105750 | JGI IMG/M metagenome (GOLD analysis project Ga0154742, IMG submission 105750) | Candidatus Aminicenantes bacterium RBG_16_63_16 | reverse complement strand
CCGGTAGAGGACGTCGCAGTGCTGGCAATACTCCCGGTAGGGCTTGATCCGGCCGAGCTCGAGGAGCCTGCCCTTGGACGGACAGCGGCGCATGACGATCCTGAACTCCCCCTTTTTTTCATCAAGCTCCATGGTGAAATCGGCGGCTTCCTCGTTGAGCGCCCGGGACCAGTAGATCCAGCACCCCTCGAGCCCGTGGGCGGCGACAAGGTCGCGAAGCTCGGTGAGGTAGGTGTCCGAAAGGAAATTCCAGAAATCGATGACGGCCGGCTTGCCGCCTTGCCGCTCGAGGAACTTGAACAGCTCGCTGTAGGCCGGGATGAACTCGGTGCAGGAGATCACGGGTGTCTCCTCGTGTAGCGCTCGACCCGTCGTCCCGATTCCGGGTCGTACTCGAGAAGCTCGAACTCGTACCCCGTGCCTTCGCAGATGGCCGCGTTCACCGTCCTCGTGGTCTCGCTAAATTGAGGGGAAACCGGCAACCCCATCTTTCGGATATGACCGACGGCGGGGCAGGCGTCCACGCTCAGGATGAGCTCATCCGGGGAGAACTTGATGCTGAACTTGGCCCCCTCGAGCTTATAGAGTTTCTCCAGGTGGGTTTTCAGCGCCTCGAGCCCGCGCTCTTTGAGATCCCTGGAGAGAGGCGAGTAAAAAGTCCGGGCGAACTGATGAAGATACTCGCGGACCGCGCCGGCGCCGAAATTCTGCTCGAGATAGATAAGGGCCTGGTTCAGGGCGCTGTGAAAATCCTTGTGCAGATAGGCGTTATCGGACGCCTTCCGCTCCATGACCCGCTGGCCGGGGCTGGAAACTTTTGGCCTTCGGGAACCAGCAAGCTCTCGCTTGGCCATTCGCTCGGGCGGCGGGTCAGGGCAGGAGAAACGCCCGCTCCCTGTCCAGAATTTTGTCGATGGCGGCCTTTTCCCTTTCGGTCAGCGGATAGTCCGGGAAGTTGCGGTGGGTTTTAAACAACCCGAGCTTCACGAGCAGGTATTTCTCGCCCGACAGCCACGCTCGGATTTTTTTCCCGCCGTAAACCGTGTACATGAGGCGGTTCATCCGCGCCTGGTTCGCCGCCGCGGCCTGCTCGTCTCCGTCCGCCATGGCCTTGAGGATCAGGTTGGCGAGGTGGCCGTTGAAGACACCCCCGCCGAGGAGGAGACCGTCGTAGCCCGCCCGGAGATATTTCACGCAGTCGAACTCATAGCCGCAGAAGAGGGCCAGCCCGGGCCGCCTTTCCCTGGCCTTGATGGCCAGGACGAGGTGGGAGGCGATGACCGAGCTGTCCTTGACGATCTTGACATTCGGCTCGCGATAGACCCTCGCGAGCACCCTCTCGGGTATGACGACGGCGGAGTAGTTACCGCGGTCATAAATCCCGACCGGAAGCTGGCTCCGGCCGACGGCCTCAAGATAGAGGGCTTCCAGGCGCCGTTCGGTCTCCCTGGGCGAGGCGTAGGACATGCCGAAATACGGCGGGGCGATGACGGCCAGGTCGGCGCCGTCGTCGGCCGCCCGGCCGATGTTGTCGATGATCCGGGCGGCGGAATTGTCCGTCACCTGGACGGCGATCGTCATCCGGCCGCGGTTGGCCTTGACCACCGTCCTGACAAGAGTCCGGAGCTCCCTCTCGGGAAGCCATGGCCCTTCACCGTTCGTCCCCGCGAGGAACAGACCCTTGACGCCCAGCCGGTGGTGATGGTCGACCATCCGATTCACCGAGTCGATCTCGACCTCCAGGCGTTCGTTGAACGGCGTCGGCGCCGCCGACCAGACGCCGGTGTATCGCGGCTCGGGTTGTTTATTCGCCGGGCTTTTCATGTCGCTCTCCTGCCGCTGGGCGCATCCCCCGTCGCCCCCACTTGTTGCGCGACTATTATAAGCAACAGCGGGCCGGCGTTCAACCCGTCACTCTGGCGCGGGGGGGCGGGAAGATGCTAACATGGGCCCCGTGGAGATCGTCGCGCAGGGAGTAGTCTTTCAAGGCGAAAAAGGCACCGGCCGTTCAAGCTGCGCCTTTCCCGGAATCGCCGTGCTTCCCGGCGGCCGCTGGGTCTGCGGGTTCAGGGCAGCCCTTCTGAAGAGGGAATCGGCCGGCCAGCAGGCCATGATCATCCTGTCCGACGACGAGGGACAGACCTGGACGGATCCCTCCAGTCCCTTCATGCCGCCTGCGGTCGGCGGCCATCCCGGGCTCTTCCGCGCCGCTTACCCGGCGGCGCTTGGCGGGGACAGGCTCCTGGCGGCTCTGTGCTGGGTGGACCATTCGGACCCCTCCCTTCCTTTCTTTAATGAGGAGACAGAGGGACTGCTCGACACCCGCGTTTTTCTCGCGGCCTCGGAGGACGGGGGCACGACCTGGTCCGAGCCTTGGCTCGTCGACACCGCGCCTTTCCATGTGCCGACACCCCTGACGGGGGCGGTGCTCGTCCTTCCCGACGGCGGTTGGGGCCTCCAGTTCGAGCTCAACAAGACCTACTTCGACAGGTCGCCCTGGCGGCACGCCTCAATCATGATGTTTTCTTTGGATGCTGGAAAGTCATGGCCGGAGCATTCCATCGTCGCCCAGGACCCAAAACGCCGCCTTTTCTACTGGGACCAGAGGCCGGGCCTTTTGGCCGACGGCTCCCTGCTTGACCTTTTTTGGACCTATGACCGCGCCCATGCGGAATACTTGAACATCCACGCGCGCCGGTCCCGGGATAACGGCAGGACCTGGTCGGAAATCTGGGACACGGGAGTTCCCGGCCAGCCCGGACCGCCCGTCGCTCTCACTGACGGAAGGGCCGTCATGGTGTATGTGGACAGGACGGAGGCCCCGTCAATAAAGCTGAGGGTAAGTCCCGACGGGGGAAAAACGTGGCCGCCCGCCACCGAGAGCGTTCTCCATCAGCCCGCACTCGGGTTGCAGTCCGGGAAGAAGGGCTCCCTTCAGGAAGCCTGGACGGAGATGGAAAATTTCTCCCTCGGCCTGCCGGCCGCGGCGCGGCTGCCCGGGGGCGACATCCTGGTCGTCTTTTACTCGGGACCCGAGCCCGACCTCACCGACATCCGCTGGCTCCGCGTCCGGCCGTGAGACGAGAAGTGGCCGGGCTTTAGATTAGTTTGGTTTACTCGACTTTAGCTTAATTTAGCGTGACGGCATCGAACCGTCCATGTCACTTGAAGCAGTGGGCCGGCATCAGTCCGATATCCCGGACGACCGGCGCAAAGCCCATCTGGTCGAGCACCTGGGACTTCGGGTCGATGCCGGGCGCGACCTCGATGAGCTCCAACCCCCCTTCGGCCAGGCGAAAGACTGCCCGCTCCGTGATGAACAGGACCGGCTGGCCGGCGGCCTGGGCCCGGCGCCCGCTGAAAGACACCTGTTCGACCCGCCCGATGAACTTGCGGACGCCGCCTTCCTTGACAATCCTGAGTTTTCCGCCTCGGACCTCGACTTCGAGCCCCGAGGTCGTCAGGGTGCCGAGGAAAACCAGGCGCTTGGCGTTCTGCGTGATGTTGACGAAGCCGCCCACTCCCGGCACGCGGGTCCCGAACTTGGAGACGTTGACATTTCCCTCGCCGTCGATCTGGGCGGCTCCGAGCGCGGCGAAATCGAGCCCTCCCCCGTCATAAAAATCAAACTGGGCCGGCTGGTCGATGATGGCTTCAGGATGGAGGGAGGCGCCGAAGCTCAGCCCGCCGGCCGGGAGGCCCCCGATCGGTCCGCTCTCGACGGTCAGCGTCATCCGGTCCAATCTCCCCCGCTCCGCCGCGACGCGGGCCAGGCATTCCGGCATGCCGATGCCCAGGTTGACGACGGCATCGGCCGGTATCTCGTCGCACGCCCTCTCCGCGATGATGCGCCGCTCGGCAGGCATGGAGGCGTCGAACGCGAACGGCGTTCCGCCCCCCGGCCGGCGCGGCTCGCAGTAGCCCGGATTATACGCTTCGGCGAAGGTCTGCGGGTGGAGGGCCGGCGGCGCCACGACGATCCTGTCGACCAGGATGCCGGGCACCCTGACCTGCTGCGGCGGCAACGGCCCATCGAGAAGCCGTTCGACCTGGGCGATGACCACGCCGCCGGAGTTGCGGGCGGCCTGGGCGATCGGCAGGATCTCGCCGATCAACACCTCCCGGTGGGTCCCGAGATTGCCGGCCGGGTCGGCGGCCGTGGCCCGGATCAGCCCGACCTGGATGGGAAACGCCTTGTACCAGAGCCAGGTCCGGCCGCCCAGCTCGATCCTTTCGACAAGCTCGGCGGTCGTCCTCGGATTGAGCCTCCCTCCGCCATGCTTCGGATCGATAAATGTCTCGAGACCGATGTGCGTGATGCACCCGGGCCGGCCGGCGGCGATGTCTCTGAAGAGATGGCAGATCACGCCCTGCGGGAAATTGTAGGCCTCGATACTTCCCTCGCCGGCCAGCCTGCCGAGCGACGGCGCCAGCCCCCAGTGGCCGCCGATGACCCTTCTCAACAGTCCCGGGTGGGCGACGTGATTGAGCCCGCGGCTCCGGCCGTCACCCTGTCCCGCCGCGTAGGCGAGGGTCAGGTCCCGGGGAGCACCGGTCTTGAGAAACCGCTCTTCCAGCGCGCTCGTCAAGGCTTCGGGATGACCCGCGCCCACGAACCCGCCGCAGGCCACCGTGTCCCCATCCTTGATCAGGCCGACGGCTTCCGCGGCGGCACAGAGTTTCCCTTCTCTCGGCTTGGTCAATGTCTCCCTCCATCGTCCTTCGCGCGGCGCGCCGCCGCGATGGGACGATTCGTTCGTCCCGATTCAGTAACGTCCGAACTGATACACCAACTCGCCCATGATGGCGATGCGCGCTTCGTCGGCTCCGGGCGGCACCTGGTCGCCGGCGTTAGCGATCAGCCGGGGACTGGCCTCCTTCAGGCTGAGCCAGTCCAGGACGGCTTTCCTGAAGACGCCTAGCGGCACGTCGGGCAGCCAGAGGTTGGGCGGCACGCCGCCCGAGAGGATGAACCGGCTTCCGGCTTCGACCCGGCAGGCGGCGGGGGAAAGATCGCCCAGGGGCGCCGGGGTCACAGCGTCCGCGCCGTCGGCGCCGGCGTCGCGGATCATGCCGAGCGCCCCGCGCAGCCGGCCGTCGATGTGGACGGCGACGAACTTCCCGGCGGCGTGCAGGCGCCTGATGGCCTCGACGTAATAGTCCCTTGACCAAAGGCTGAAAAACGCCGGCGGCTGGACATCGCCGGAAAAGTTGTCGCCCATGCAGATGACTTCCGCCGGCGACGCCGCCAGGAGGTCGACGAGGTCGAGGTTGTTGGCGTTGATCTCGTCGAGGACCTCGCGCATGGTCCCCGGCCAATCGGCGGCCGCGAAGATCGTCCCTTCGACGCCCATCCAGTAATGCATGAGCTGGCCGATGGCGCTGTAGCCGGTCAGGGCGTAGACGACGCCCGTGTCGCCGACATAATCATCCCAGGCCCGGTAATTATCCCAGCGCGGAGCGTACGTTCTCGACCGCAGCGCCCGGGCGAGTATCCGCAAGCCTTTTTCATCCCGGATTCCCCAACTCGAGATGGGCCAGGAGTACGACGCTTCCTCCCAGACGCGCCGGCGCTCGATCGCGCCGAGCGGCGTCTCGAGCCGCCACGTAATCTCGGGCGCTCCGTTCCTTCGGCCCTTGCTGACAGAGCAGGCGACGTCATCTCCGTAGTCGGCGGTATAGAACGACGCCAGGTTGGGCATATAAAACCCGACGCCCGCTTTTTTGTGATAATCGATCAGGGCGGTCTCGGGCTTTTCGTAGATCGTGGTCAGGTCCCAGGGAAGCCGGTTCCTGTGGTAGAACCAATGGGAAAGGTCGAGCATGTAGGGCACGAAGTCGGGGGCCTCGCCCCGGTAGACCGCCAAAATTCCTTCTCTGAAAGTCACCTCACCACGCATCCTCTTCATGGGGCCAGGCCCCAAAACGGGGCCTGGCCCCAATTAATGATTGTCATAGGGGGACGGTTCCGGCCGAGGGGAACGTCCCCGAATCATAGCAGGCGGGCGAACCCGGTATGGGCCGGCGGCCCTTTGAGCCGCTTCTTCCAGTCACCCTTCTCGAGCGACTCCTCGATCTCGGCGAAGACCTCGTCGGCGGCGCTCTCGAACCTGGCCAGGATTTCGTCGGTATGGGTCAGCGCGGGATAGAACTGGACCCCCGCCAGAAATCCCCGTTCGAGCATGAGCTGAGTGTAGAGCGTCCGGAGCTCGTTGGCCGCCTCGTGTTCGAAATGGAAATGCGCCAGGCAGGGATACCCGTTCCCGACGACAAGCGGCAGGCCGCGCTTTTCGGCCCCCCTTCTCCAGGCATCCATCACGCGCCGGCCGGCCATCTCCACCTGCGCCGGGACATCCACGCGGCGCATCTTCCGCAGCGTGGCCAGGGCCGCCGCGGGTCCGACACTCTCCGTCCAGTACGTGCTGCTGATGAACGAGCCATGGGCGCCTTCCATGGCCGCGGCGGTCCCGATGACGGCCGCCATGGGATGGCCGTTCCCCAGCGCCTTGGCGAAGACGGCGATGTCCGGCGCAACCCCGAACCCGAGGTGAGCGCCGCCGCAGACGAGCCGCCAGCCGATCGTGATCTCGTCGAACACAACCAGCGCCCCCGCATCATGCGCCATCGCGATGACCGCCTCGAGGAAGCCCGGTTCGGGATCGCGGTAGCGGCAGGGTTCCATGACGACGGCCGCCAGGTTCGCGCCCGTTCGGCCGATGATGGACCTGAGTTCCTGCGGCTGTCCATACCGAAACGTCAGCGCCGTCCCCCGGAGCTCCCGGGGCACGCCGAGCGGTTCGAGCCCGGCGAGCAGGTGTCCGTCGAGCGCGTCATGATCGCCCAGGTTCGCCGCCAGGTACCAGTCATGCCAGCCGCTGTAGCCGCAGATGGCGACGCCGGAGCGGCCGGTGGTCGCCCTCGCGACGCGGACCGCGACGGACATGGCCTCGCCGCCCGTCCGGGCGTAGCGCACGCCCTCCGCCCAGGGATGGATTTCGAGGAGGAGGTCGGCGAGGGCCACGTCCTCGGGCGGGTTCAGCTGGCACATCGAGCCCAGGTTGAGCCGGCGCTTCACCGCCGCGGTCACGTCCGGGTCCCGGTAGCCGAGGAGGCAGGAGCCGATGCCGCTTCCGGAAAGGTCGTAATAGTGCCGTCCGTCGAGGTCCCAGACCTCCGACCCCCGGGCTTCCCGGAAATAGGCCGGCCAGGTTCCCGGCGCCTGCATCTCGGGGCGTTTGCTGAGGAGTTGGGTCCCTCCGGGGATGACTGCCTTGGCCCGGTCATAGAGGGCCGGCCCCGCCTCCCGGGGCCTTTTTTCGATGCCGAAGAGGTCGGCGGCATTAGCATAAAAGATGTCCTGGATATCATCTTTGTTGAGCCCGACGATCCGGGCCGCCACCCTGAGGGCCCGGAGGGACTCGATCCCGACGAGGACCGTATGGCAGTCCCTGGACACGGTGCGGGGATCCAAAGTGCGCTCGTCCAGCCAGATGAACCCGTCCCCCAGAGTCACCGCCCGACCATGCAGTTCTGAGATCCAGAAATCGCTCCCCCAAAGGAGCCGGCGCGGCCCGAATTCATCGAGGACGGCGACCAGGGGCGACGCCTCGCAGATGGCCGCCGAGTCGAAAAAGACGTTATCCAGGCCGCGGAGGGCCGACACGCCGCGGACCGTGTTGGGGGCGTGAAATCCCCGGCCGGCGTGGGCCAGGATGAGGATGGCATCAGGATACCTTCGGCAGCGATCCCGGATATAGCGCTGGTTTTCAGGGTCATCGAGGGCCAGGGTCTTGACGAGATGGAGGACGATGGCCAGCCGCCTTTCGGCGGCCAGCTCCCAGGCCCACTCCGGGAGAAAACCCGCGACGGAGGATGCGAAGGTCGGCTTTTCCTGGCTCCAAGTATGATACGGCTTGAACCCGGCGACACACGGATAACGAAGATATTCGATAACTTTTTCCCGCGGGTAATCCGGGGCTATCAAGAGGCCCGCCCGGCTATCCGGCTCGTTGGCGAGCTGCGCGACCAGGAATTGATTGGCCTCCTCCGGGCTGGACCTCGGCTCGCCGAGGAAGAGCCCTCCCCTGACGCACGCCGGGCCGAACACCCGTGCCTGGCACTCCTGCCAGCGTTCGATGGTCCCGTCCGCAGCTTCGGCGATCTCGCAGCCGGTCGAAAACCGGCAGTCCTTGACGCGCCACAGGTGGGCGTGGGCATCGAAGACGCGGTCGGGCATGAAGTCCTCGAGCTCGGCCAGGATTTTCTTCTCGGGTTCAGAGAGGGCGGTGCGGATCATCCCTGGACTCCTTCCCCACTCCGGGAGTAATTTTTGAAGAAACCGGGCGCCCATTCGGCTGTGCCGGCGAGCCCGCTCTTAGCGGTCTTCAGGCGCGGCGTCCGGCCGGGAGGAATATATCGAAAATAGAAATCCGGCGCAAGTGGGGCTCGGGGGGTGAGCTCGAGGGCCCGCGAATTTCCCCGGCGCGGAAATTCGCTTAGTCCTCGGCTCGCTCTCCTCTTCGAGGAACCATGCCCGCTCGCCTCCGGATGACCCTCTTCGCGCACCCCCCTCGCCCCTATCGACATAACAAGATCCAGACATCGCTATAAACATAACTACTAACCTCCTCGACGGAGAACGAGCAGGGCGAACGCGGCGACGAGAGGGAGGAGGAGCCCCAACGACCACAGCACTTTCGCCCGGCGCGTTTTCGGCCTCCCCACCAAGCGGCTGAAGACGACGGAACTCGAGATCGAGACCACGAGGGAAGCCGGGAGAATCCACTGGAAGCCCGGGCTCGGCTCCCCCGTGAGCATCTGCCAGAAGGCGATCAGGAAAGCGGCGGCGAATCCATACACAGACCCCAGGACGGTCCCCAGCGGACTTGCCCCCCGGATGAAGATCGCCATGAAGAAAAGGTTGAAAAGCGGCGCCACGAACAGCCCATTCGAGCGGTTGGTCATCTCGACGATATTTCCCGGCACGCGGTCCATCATCAGGCTCAAGATGATGACAGCCACGCCCACCGCGACCGTGGCGACCCGCGAGGCCAGCAGTCCCCGGCGGTCTTCTCTGCCGGCCGGTGCGGGTTCCCCGTCCCTCGGGCGGCGCAGGCGTCCCACGAAATCAGAGACGATGACGGCCGCCGCCGAATTGACGCCCGACCCGAAACTCACGAGAACCGTCGAGATGATTCCCGCCATCAGGAACCCGGCCGCGCCATGAGGCAGGATGTTGGCGATGAGATGGGGAAAGAGGAAATCGGCGTCGCCGGTGACGCTCCGTCCGGCCGAGGCCAGCTCCGGAAACCTCTGGAAGAAGGCCAGCACGGCCAACCCGACGGCGCCCAGGAAGATCGTCAGGATGGCGTCGGCAATGTTGTTGGAAAGAAACGCCTGACGGGCGGCGCGGAGGTCCCGGGTCGAGGCATACCTCTGAATGGCGATCTGGTCCGAGCCCGCCGTGCAGATCCACCAGACAATCGTCATGATCATCATCCCGATCAGCGTGAGCCGGACGCTCGGGTCGAGGCTGAAGACGAGAAACGGCGGCCAATGGGACGCCCACCGGTGGGGCAGCCAGGCCCCCCCACCGCCCATCCGGACGCTGATGAAAACAAGCGTCAGGCCCGCGCCGAAGATGAGCAGGAAAAACTTGACGACGCCGGCCGCCACGGCGGCCCTGAACCCGCCGAGCGCCGTGTAGACGAGCGTCACCGCGCCGAACGCCAGAACGATCGGCAGGATGGCTCGCTCGCCCCAGTTCATCATGACCGCGAAGGTCTTGGCCGAAAGGTAGACAATGAGGGCCATCCAAACCAACCGGATCAGGATGAAAAGGACCGATCCGGTCAGGCGGACTCCCAGGCCGAGCGGCTTCTCCAGGACCTCGTAGGCGCTCGTTATCGGAAGCTTCATAAAGACGGGGATCAGGAGATAGGCGACGATCAGAAAGATGATCGGAATGCTCAGGAGCGTGGCGATGACATACAAAGGGCCGAATTTGACCGTCTCCCCGACTACGGCGAGATAGGAGATCAGGCTGACCAGCGTGACGATGATCGAGATGCCGGAGGCGACCGGGTTCATCCGCCGGCCGCCGAGGAGAAAATCGTCGCGGTTCTTCTGACGCCTGGACCAGTACCAGCCGATCCCCAGGACAACCGCGAAATAGAGGCCGACGACAGCCCAGTCGAGCCACCCTACGCCGCGTTCAAGGTCCATTGTTTTTTGGGGGTCCGCCTTTCTGTTCAGTCCTTATCCAGGGCGGGAAACGGCCAAAATCAATGCCGGCTGAGCTCCCGCTCGATGACGGCGATAACCTCGGGGCTGTCGGGAGAAACCTTCGGCTCAAAGCGAGCGGCGACCCGGCCCTGCCGGTCGAGCACGAACTTCGTGAAATTCCAGGCTATCGGCCCGGAAAAACCGGGATTCGCCTTCTTGTCGGTCAGGAAGGCATAGAGGGGATCGATGTCTTCGCCGACCACCGAGATTTTGGAAAACATGGGGAAGGTGACGCCATAGTTCAGCGAACAGAATTCCTTGATTTCGGCGTCCGTCCCGGGCTCCTGGCCCCGGAAATTGTTGGCCGGGAAGCCCAACACGACGAAACCTTTCGGGCCATAGGTCTCATACAGGGACTGAAGCGCTTTGTACTGAGGAGTCAGTCCACACTGGCTGGCCACGTTCACGATGAGAACGACTTTCCCCTTATATACGGATAGGGATTGGGCATCTCCATCAATGGTCGTCATCGTGAAGCCCAAGGGAGACCTGTCCTCGTCCGGTCCGGCGGACGACATGCCGGCCGAAAGAGATTGAAGGACAGCAAAGACAAGTACGATGAGAAATCGGAAGGCGTGTTTGATCATGGGACCTCCTTGAGATCCGTCGGCAAGTCCAGCTGAGAGCCTAATGGGATGTTCATTTCGGACAGGAAAGCCGGCCGCGGCTCAGCCCATCCAGAAGCCCTTCCGGTGGGAAACGCCCAGGGTCTTCTTGCAGCCCGGGCAAAAGTAGATGTAGCGTTTTCCGAGGGTCGATGACAACCGCCTACACGAAACGCTATTGAGCAGGGCGTTGCAGTGCGGACAGACAGGCGTCTCATCGTTTCTCTCATGACAGGGGATCATGCGGGCCTCCTTTCCCTCATTCTACTTTGCGGTGTAACCGCCGTCGACGGCGATGTTAGCTCCGGTGATATAAGAAGAAGCGTCGGAAGCGAGGAAGACGACAATGCCCATGAGGTCGGTGTCACCGGCCAGGCGGCCGAGAAAGGTCCGGCGGCTGTAGTTACTGATGAAGGCCTCGGGCATCTTGTCCGTCCGGAATCCCCCCGGGCTCACACAATTGCAGCGCACGCCCCGGGCTCCATAGTAGCTCGCCACAAAGCGGGTAAAGTTGATGATACCGCCTTTATGAAAGAAGTAATCGGGATACCAGCCGTGCATCTCGGTGCCTTCATAGATCGGCGGGTCCGGCCCCACCATCCCCTGGATCGACCCGATGTTGATGATCGACCCGCCGCCCCGGGCCGCCATGACGTCGCCCATCGCCCGGGTGAGGACGAACAGGCCCGTGGCGTTGACCTTCATGCTCTCGGCGAAGGCGGCCGCCTCGTCGGCGAAGCCCTTTTTCATCGGCCGGAGGACCGCGTTGTTGACGAGGATGTCCAGGCCGCAGGCCCGCTTCAGGATCTCGTCCCGGAGGCCGAGGACCGATGTCTCGTCACCCTGGTCGAGGTGAAGAGCCGTGACATCAAGCCCCTCGGCGGCGAACTGAGCGGCACAAGCCCGAAGGGCTTCCAGACCGCGCGAAGCGGCGAACGTTTTCGCCCCCGCCTCGGCCAGCGCGCGGACGATCTGCCGTCCGTAGAGCCCGGCGCCGCCCGTGACCAGGGCAGCCCTCCCCTTGAGCGAGAAGGAATCGAGGACGCTCATGGCCTCACCTTCTCACGATGACCGCCGCGGCGAACTCGGCCGCGATCTTCCCGAAATAGCTTCCTAGGCCGAGCACGTCGGCGCCGATGCCGAGGAATTGATAGCCCATCTCCAGGAGCTCCCCAGTGCTTCCGAGCGCGACCGTCCCCGCGTACTTCCCCTGGGCCAGGGCCGCCTCGGCCACTTTCTTCCTGGCCGAGACGAGGTCGGGATGGGTGAAATCGCCCGGAACTCCGAGGGCGTGCGAAAAATCGCCCGGCCCGAAGAACAGGATGTCGACGCCCGGGAGCGCCGCGATCGCGTCGAGCTCGGGGACGGGCTCGGGGTCCTCGATCTGGAGCATCAGGAAACGGTTTTTATTGGCGAAGGCGGTGTATTCTTTCGCGCCGACCTGGGCATAGGCGCCGTCGGCGTTTCCTCCGTCCAGGGGCCGGCGGCCGAGCGGCTGGAACCGCGTCTGCCGGACGACCGCCCGGGCGTCCTCCAGGCCCATGACGTGGGGCACCATGATTCCGGCGGCGTCGAGCTCGAGCGGCCGGACATAATCGGAGTAGCTGCCCCGGGCCACCCGGACCATGACGTCTACGTCATAGACTTTGGCGGCGTAGATCTGCGCCTCGAGCACCGACCAATCGGACGCCACATGTTCCATGTCCAGCCACAGGCAGTCGATCCCGGCCATGGCGGCGAGCTCGGCGACCCGGGCGTTGTCCAGGTTGAGCTTGACCGAGCTCACCGGCAGGCCCCGCCTCAATTTTTCCAGCACCCGGCTTCTTCTCATGCGCGTTCCTTTGTTGATATCAGTCAGATTTCCGCGAGCGGCACTTCCCGCCCGCCCTCGTCACGGCTCCGGATCCCGGCGATGACCATTTTTGTGAGCTCGACGGTTTCGGAGAACGGGAAAGGCGGAACGCCGGTCCGCAGGTACCGGATGAACCCCTCGAGCTGCTTCTTGAAGGCGTAGAAGGTGTCCGTAAAGGCCGCCCTGGCGTGTCCGGCCGTGCCGTAGAGCCCCAGGACGCCGAAAGCTCCCGTCAGGTCCGCTATCGCCGCCGCGACGGCGTCGGCGCCGCCGACATGCTTGAAGTGAACGATGTTGCGCTCGATTGTGCCGGTATTCCGGGCCGAAAGAAACCCGGGGCCGAAAACCGGGTAGATGCCCTCGAGGGCATGGATGCCGTATCGCTCCCAGGATTTGGGCGTCGTGATCGTCACCAGCCGGAGCTGCCCGAGCCCCTGTGCCGAACCGTGGTAGGGCTCGAATTCCCGCGCATACCGCAGGCAGCTACCCGACAGGATGGGTTTCCCCTCGGCTTGCCAGATCATGAAGGTCTTCAGGTCTTCGGCGTTGTCGGCCAGGGGCTTGTCGATGAACATCGGGAGGCCCGCCTCGATGAACGGCCGGGCCCGGCGGACGTGCTCGTGGCCTTTGTCCGTGGGAATCACCACGGCGTCCACCCGGCCGATCGCGTCTTCCGGACGCTCCAGGATGTCCGAAATGAGCGAGGCCCGGGCGACGCGCGCCGCGTCCCCGGGATTGTCGGTCCAGATATGCGTGACCCGGGCGCCGCCGATCCCAAAGGCCGACGGCGGCTGCTTGGACAGATAGGCGGGGATGACGGGATAAGGGCACTTGGCCATTTCGGCCGGGTCATAGCCATTGAAAATGGCGCTCCAGGAATAGGGATGACCGTTCCCGTCCACCATGCCCAGCATGGCCAGGCGGATCTCGGCCTTGGCGATCGGAAGTGCGTTGCCTTTTTCCATCAGGCTCCCCTCAGCGCGGCCACTGCCGGGGGTCGATGGCCCGTTCAGCCGACGTCCCCAGGCCGTTGATTTCCTCGACCAGCCGTTCGGGAAGCATTCCCTTTTCGACCAGGTCCAGGTTTTTCCCGAGCTGGGCCGCCGTCTCGACGCCGGTGATCACGGAGTCAATCCCGTCAACGCTCAGGACGTAGCGCAGAGCCATCTCCGCCAGGCCCAGACCCTCCCGGACGGCGAGGGCTTCGAGCTTGGCGCGGAACGTTTCGAAATCAGCCAGCCCGGCCGGGAGCTCAGGCTTGAAGAAGAGCCCCTGGAGGTAGACGCTCCGGGCAAAGACGAGCTTGCCCGAGGCCTTCGCCTTCCTGAAAAATCCGACCTCGAGGAGACGCTTGTCGGCCAAGTTGAACGGGACCTGGATGACCTCGCAGGCCGGCAGCCGGAGGCAGGATTCGGCTTCGTCGGGCGTGTAGACCGAGCAGCCTATTTTCTCGACCAGGCCTTCGTCCCTGACCGAGACCAGCGCGTTGAGCGCGGCCCGGCCCCGCAGGTACATATCCTCAAACCGATGAAACAGACAAATGCTAAGCTTGGGCGCGCCCAGGTTCCGGAGCGAGGTCTCGATCCTCTTCCGGATCTCGACCGCGACAGCCTGCGGGACGGACTTCCAATCGAGGGCGGGCACCTTGGAGACGACGACGTATTCCCCGGGCCACTCCCCGAGGCACCGGCCCAGGACCTGCTCGCTGTCGCCATAGACGGGCGCGGTATCGAAGGTGGTGATGCCCCTCTCAATGGCCGCGCGGACGATCGACCGGCTTTCCTCCAGGCCCGGCTTCCCGGTGAGGTTGTTGATACCGTAATCCATGCCCAGCTGGGCCGTGCCGAGACAGATTCTCGATATCTTCATTCCCGTGACACCATGCCGTGTCCTCGGATTCTAACACAATTGGCGCACGGATATCATGTCCGTGTGCCTAAGTCACTTTCCCGGACTCTTATCTCAGATATTACCCAGCCTATGCCCTCACTATGCAGGGAGGGATAAAGGTCAGCGTCTCAGGAAAGGTCGGTGCCAATTGGCCTGGCACCAATCGACGTTAGACCCGGAAACGACGGCGCTGCCGCGTGTCGGCCATGTTGCCCGTCCGGTCGCTCTCCGTCACCCGGAAAAATGCCATATGCACGACATGGCCGTCCACGGTGAGGGCCGACCCGACGATCAATGTCCCTTCATAGCGATAATCGGAGCCCAGCCCGACGGAAGGGTATTTTTTCTCCTCGCACCCGGCGGCCTCCTTGAGAAAGCCCTCGGGATCCCGCGTTCCCTGAGGCCCGGCAGCCTGTTTCTGGTCCAGGATCGCCTCCATAGCGTAGCTCTTGATGAGCTTGGGGAACAATGTCTCGAAGGCTTTCTCTTTGGACAGAAAATCAAACCCGACCGGTTCACCGTTGAGATACACGAGCACGCCCTTCTGCTCCGGAACGCGGTTGAACGCTCTAAGGTATTCGTTGAGGTCCTGGGTCTTGGCTTCGTAGACGGCTTTCATCGCCCCGGTCCGCGAGATCACCTGCGTTTTGTGCTCCATCTCCTTGATCCCGTCCCAGACCTTGCCCTGGTCGGCCCGGAATTCCCCGGTGGCGCTGAGCGAGATCGCCACCGTCTTGGCCTTCTCCCCCCTCAACTTGGGGGACATCACGGTGTCCGAGTCCCGGAAGGCGTTCGAGACATACGACCAGCGGCCCCGCTCGGTGCAGCTCACGGGAATGACGAGCTCCGATTTTTCCCGAAGCAGGATGGACGTGTTCAGGACGCGGTTCTGTTTGGCGCCCGCGAGCTCCTCGCCGTCGAGGAGGAGGACCGCCAGGTCCGCCGCGTTGGCGACCTTGAGCTCGGGCACCGAGCCGCCCGCGCTCACCTCCGTGACGGTCAGGAGCGCCTTCTCCAAAGCCTCCTTGAGGGTCAGATAATCGGGGCCGCCGTCGACGGCCGACAGCAGCGGGAAAACCGCCATGTTCTTGAATTCCTGGGCCGCCTCAAACTTCAGCCCCAGAAGAGAGTTTCTTACGGATTCGTCCATCTTCTCCCCTTTCTTCAGTCGCCCTCGATCCTCATCTCGTGACCGCCGCCTGTCTCGGTCGATAATCGTATCTTACTCCAATTTCACGCAAAAAGCGCAAGTATTTCTATCGCCTTCTCGAAGGGCCATTTGGGGCGCCGGGGTTAATCGAGAAAACGGATGAGCTCGGAGAATGACCGGCGCTTCTTCGGCCTCGCCTCGTCCGCGGGATAGCCCAAGGGCGTGAAGGCTAGCGGCTCGAGGCCCGGCTCGAGGCCCAGGACCTCGCGGGCCGCCCCGGGATCGAAGGCGCCGACCCAGCAGGTTCCAAGTCCCAGGGCGTGGGCGGCGAGAATGAGGTGGTCCATGGCAATCGTCACGTCGATATCGACATATCCCCTGCCGTCCCGCCGCCGCCAGGCTTCCGCCTCCACCCCGCAGGCGCAGATCACGAGCGGCGCCTGCACAAACCAGTCGCGCGGGTAGATGCGCTTGAGCGCGGCTTCGCGGCCGCCGGTGGGGATGACGATCATCCGGAAGGGCTGCCGGTTAGCCGCCGTAGGGGCGATGACCGCGGCCTCCAGTATCTTGACAAGTTTCTCTTTTTCGACGGGCTTCGATTGATACGCCCTTACGCTGTACCGCCTGCTAATGAGGTCGAAGAAATCCATGCGGAGCTCCTTTCGTCAGCGGCATCTCTACCGGGATATTAGCCTATATTCGTTATGACGGGCAAGCTTCTCCATGACCTCCTTGCCGGCCCACGGCGCTCCCAGGACCGGAGCGAAAAAAACACGCGCTAATCAAGGGAAAACCTGCAGGTCAGGGAGGGACCGGGAGACCGGAAAACGCCGACACGATAGAGGCCGTTCCGGTTGGACGCTCTGAAGCTTTCGAAAGAGGCGTCAACATTTTGCGGCGCCGGACAGACGGCCCTATATATGTGTCCCTGGTATTCCACCTCGAACGAGCTTTTGCCGGACTTTATCCTCGACTCGTGACGGCCGTCGGTCAGGAGGAGAGGCACCTGGACGCGGATTCCGTCCGCCGGCTCGGCCGCCCCCGGCCGCAGCTCCCAGCCCACGGACAACTCACGGCCGTCGAGCTCATACGTCTCCGTAACCCCTCCGCCCGCCTTCGCAAGTCTATAGTCAATCCTGAACTTCACGCCAGCGGTTTTTTCTTCCAGGACTTCATACTCGAGACTGCCGATTTCAGCGGAGAGGTCGGATAGCCATAGGACGCGGCCGCCGCTTTCCCAGCCGGGACCGATGGCAAGATTCCGGGGAGCCTCGGGCGTGGAAACGAGATACTCGGGCTTGGCGACAATAGGGGTCGAGAGCGCCGTCTCCGTGGGAACGCCGTCTTTGTGAAGGCGGCCAAGCCCCGTCGCGTCGTAATGAAGGTCCGCCCGGGTGTCGATCTCCAGATGATAACTCCCGGCGGAGGCGAAAATCTTGTGGAAGTCGTCATCCAGCCGGATGACATAAGCGCTCCGCTCCCAGGGGACCGGGCGCTCCTCGATTTTGGGGTCCGAGACGAGGCGGGCCAGCCCGAGCTGGCTCGCGATAAGGAGCGAATAGACGCCGTAAAACCCATACCCTTTCTGCCGTCCGTGCTGGGTCGAGGAAGGGAACTCGTTCTTGACGAAGCTCACCGGCCGGAGGTCGAGCCAGCGCTTGACCGAGAGTACGGCCAGGTGGGCGGCCCGCTTGAACACGCCCGCGAGCTCGCCGTCGCCCGCCCTCTTGAGCCGGGCGGCTTCATATTCGAAGAGGAGCGCCGCGGTGGGCTCGTTGAAATTCTGCTGGTTCGATCGCCCGCCGAAGGGGCATTCGCCTGTCGTCGACATGGTGAGGAGCATGGTCAGCGCGCCCCGGCGGAGCATCTCCTCCAGGGCGGCCCGCTTCGGACCGTCGTAGCCGAAAAACACAAAGAGGCTGAGGTTCATCCGGGGGACCGCATCATAGGTCATCGGGTTCGCCGGGTCGTGATACATACCAAACCGGTTGAACCGGGAAAGCTGCGTAGCGAGGTGGCGCTCGATGAAATCCGTGTTGTCGGCAAGGCCGTGCCGCTTCTTGGCCTGCTCGCCGGCCAGCGCGAAGGTCGTGTAATTGTGGAGCTCGGCGGCGGGGAGCTTGGCCAGGACGACATCATAAGTCTTATCGGGATCGAAACCGCCGAGGCGCTTTTTCCAGAGCTTGAGTGTGGCTTCATCCGCCCGGTCCTTGAGCGCCAGGTACCCGAGCATAAGCTCCTTGCCGTAAAACTCGGACCCTTTGACAGGATTTTGCGACGCGGCGTAGAGGTCGCCGGCGGCCGCGGTCAGCGCACGAATGCCGTTATCGGCCAGGTCGAGACATCGTCCCTGGAGCATGAGCCCGCCCAGGGCGCCGACGAAACGCGCCGTGGCGGTGGGCGTTTCGTACCCGACGAAGGGGTCGATGATCCGGCCGCCGGGCTCCTGCCAGGCAGCGGCCTGCCTCACGATCGGCTCGCTCAGGGCGGAGTACAGGTCTTCCGTAACGCCCGTCGGCCGCCAATCGGGAACCCACGGGCCCTTCTTCAAGAGCGCAGCTATCTTGGCCTCGAGAGGATAGGGAGAGCCGGCCGGCCCGCCGTCCTGGCCGCCGCCGCCGCCCGGGGCGACGGCCAGGCCGCCGGCCATGAACACTAATATCAGGCCAAGCCGGGTCAAACTCTTGCCGCCGGATTGTCTGGGATCGGCGTTCATGCCCATCATTTTAACCAAGGCGGCCAGCCGATATCAAACTCACTCCTGATACGAGCCGCGACCTGGCTCCACAATGTGGACAGAGCGCTTCCATGCCCGCCCTGCTGCGCGGATCATCGCCCCCAGGATCCGGGCTCCAGCTAAAACTTTCTCACAATCCGAGCACACCGGGCAGCTTCGCAAACAGGCGCGTCTCGTCGATGCGCCGGAGGCCGCAGATATACCGGGTCAACCTCTCGATCCCTATCCCAAATCCGGCGGAGGGGGGCAGGCCCTTCCTGGCGAATTGGAGGTAGATCTCGTAAATCTTCGGATCGATCCCCTTCCGTTCAATTCTCTTCACGATCCTCTCGATCTGATATTCCCGCTCCCCGCCCGATAGGGCCTCCCCAAAGCCCTCCGGGTAAATCAGGTCCATGTCGATGAGGACGCCTGGCCGCTCCGGGGCCTCCCGATCATAGAACTCCCGATGCTCGATGGGCAGGTCGAGAAGCCAGGCCGGGCCACGGGCGTTAGCGGACAGAGCGTCTTCATAATCCGGACCGTAGGTTTTTACCGCCTGCTCGTAGGAGATTCTCTCAAACGGCGGCTTCGGAATGCTCAGGTCCCTCTGAAAATAGGCCAGCGCAGTCGCACATTCGGCCTTGACCGTTCGGATCACATGGGTCAGCAGGTCTTCACCCAGACTCATGGCGTCCTCTCGGCTCGCGCCCCTCATCTCGAGGTCCAGCTGGACGAACTCGATCAAGTGCTTGCCCGTCGTCCGTCTCTCGGCCGACTCGATCCTGACATTCGGCGAGATGGAGAAAATGCGGGGGAAAGACAGGAGGGAGATCTGCTTGTGAAAGATCATGCTCTTGGTGATCTGGTATTTGAGCCCATAGCACTCGATTTCTCCCCGGACGCGGTAATCGGCCAGCGGGTCGGTGATCGGTGAAATGACCACCGGGAGGATTTCGATGAACCCGCGCTCGCGCAAGAAATCGCGGCTCTGGCGAAGGATCTCGCTCTGAACCTTAACGGCTTCGACCAGCCTCTTTGACTGCCAGAGGCTCATGGCTTCGTCGATCTGATACATAGTGTGCTCCTTCTGGGAATCGGAAGATCCCAACCCGATAAATTGTGGGAATAAAAAAAAGGACGCGGCTATCGTTGGCTGGCTTTCCCCTCTCCAGGGGGGAAATTATGGCCGGTTGAGGAACACGATGAGACGGGGCTGGAGGTGGCAGCCCAGCCGCCCTGCCGGGGTTGCGGCGCAACTTTTTTCATCGTCTTCCTTTATGGCTCGTCAGAATACGCCCGGCGGCCTGAAAAATCAACCCCCCGAAAGGGAAAATATGAAAATAATTTCGTTCAATTAGATAATCTATTCATCGGCCGACTTGACAACACGCCCCGCGTCGTCTATAAGATAGATGTGAGATACGCCGGACGATTCTTTATCACCTACTGCACGATCAAGTCCGAAATCCACCATAACTAGCCCCCTCCCCTGATCCCGGACCCGGTCCTGAGCGCCTGCTCGCGCGCCGGGCGGGAAGCCGGTCTAACCCCAGAAAGGAGACACCATGCGCACCTGCGTTAAGATTATATTTCCCGAGCCGCGCCCCGGCGCGCCGCTCACCCTGAGGGAGCGATGATCCCCCTCAGGCTGGTCCTCCCCAAAGGCCGAACGCTCGACGGCGTCGTCGGGCTGCTCAACGACTCGGAGAAGACGGTTGTCACAAACTCGCGTCACTACGTCCCTTCGATTGCCGACAAAGAGCTCGAGGCCAAAATCATGAAGCCCCAGAACATCGCCCAGCTCGTCGAGCGGGGCTCGTATGATATCGGGTTCACCGGCCGGGACTGGGTGGTGGAGACGGGCGCCGAGGTCGTCGAGCTCCTGGACCTCGGGCTCGACCCCGTCCGGATCGTGGCGGCGGTCCCCGAGGACGCGGATGAGTCGGAGCTCCTCCGGCGGCGGGTGGTCGTGGCCACCGAGTACGAAAACATCGCCCGGCGGTTTCTCGGGGAGAGGGGCTGCGATTATCTCCTGCTCCGGACGCGAGGCGCATCCGAAGCCTTCCCGCCGGAGGACGCCGACATGATCATCGACAACACCGCCACCGGCCGGACCCTCAAGGAACACCGGCTCAAGGTCGTGGCGTCGATCCTCGACTCCTCGACGCGGTTCATCGCCAACCGGGAGGCCCTGGCGGACGGCCGGAAGCGGGAGAAGATCGAGGAGTTGACGATGCTCTTCGCCGCCGTGCTCAACGCGCGCGAGAGGGTGATGCTCGAGATGAACGTGCCCGAGGACAAGCTTGAGACGATCGTCCGGCTCCTGCCCTGCATGCGCTCGCCGACGGTCTCGCCGCTCTACGGAGAGGCGGGGTTCGCCGTCAAGGCGGCGGTGAAAAGAGAAGAGGCCGCCCGGCTGATTCCCCTCCTCAAGAAGACTGGCGCGACTGACATTCTGGAATATTCCTTCCGCAAGGTCGTTATATGAGCCTCATCAAGCCGGGCGTCAGCGGCCTTGAGACCTACGCGGTATCCCAGGACAGGGACTGCGTCAAGCTCAACCAGAACGAGTCGCCCGATGATCTGCCGCCGGAGATGAAGCGGGCCGTCCTCACCCGACTCGGCGGCATCCCCTGGAACAGGTATCCTCCGCAGGAGGCGGCCGATCTGACCCGGCGCCTCTCGACGGCCGAGGATTTTCCCGCCGAAGGGATCCTCGTCGGGAACGGGTCAAACGAGCTCATCCAGACTCTCGTCTCGGCGGTCTGCGGGCCGGGCGATTTCCTGGTAACGGTCACGCCCGGGTTTTCGGTCTACAAGAGGGTCGCGGCGGCGCTCGGCATCGGGGTCGTGGAGGCGCCGCTCCGTGAGGATTTTTCCTTCGACGTCGAAGACATCATCGCCCGCGGGCGAGGCGCGAGGCTCGTGATCTTCGCTTCGCCCAACAACCCCACGGGCACGGCCCTCGAGCTCGCCGGCGTGGAGGTGATGGCGGAGGCCATGAGCGGGATGATCGCCATCGACGAAGCCTACTTTGAGTTTCACGGCCGCACCGCGCAGTGCCTCATCGCGGGCCACGATAATCTGATCGTCCTCAGGACCTTCTCCAAGGCCATGAGCCTCGCGGGGCTGCGGCTGGGCTATCTTCTCGGCTCTCCCGGCGTCGTCCGGGATCTGGCCAAGGCCAAGCTCCCATTCTCGGTGGGGGCCCTTCAGCAGGCCGTCGCGCTCGAGGTCCTGGCCAGGCCGGACCTCGTCGAGCGCCGGGTCCGCGGCATCGTCGCCGAGAGGGAGCGCCTCACCGAAGCGCTCCGGCAGATCCCGGGCATCACCCCCGTTCCCTCGCGGGCGAACTTCGTGCTTTTCGGGCTAAGGGACCTTCCCGCGTCCGCAGTTTACGAGCGCCTCCTCCGCGGCGGCGTTCTCGTCCGGCCGTTCGGCGGCCCGCGGCTCGAAGATAAGCTGCGGGTCACCGTAGGGACCCCCTCGGAAAACGATGCCTTCCTAGCGGGCCTCCGCCGGATCTGCGGTGGAGCACGGCCATGAACGGCGTCCTTTTTGACCTCGACGGTGTCCTGGTCGATGTCTCGGAATCCTACGACCTCACCATAAAGAAAGTCGTCGAACGGTTCGCGGGGCGCGCCGCGACCGACGAAGAGATCCAAGCCCGCCGGTGGAGCGGCGGCCTGAACAGCGACTGGGACCTCGCCGAGTCCATCGTCCGGGAAGCCGGCGGCCGGGTCGAGCGGCGGGAGCTGGTAGCGTTCTTTCAGGAGACCTACCGGGGCCGGAATTTCGACGGCCTCATCCTGAGGGGAACGCCCCTCCTTCGGACAGCGATCCTCCGGGCCTTGCGGCGGAAATTCAGATTGGGGATCGTGACAGGCCGCCCCCGGGACGAGACGGCCTTCACCCTCGAGCGGTTCGGCATGGCGAAGTCTTTTTCAGCGGTCGTGACCATGGACGACCTTCCCCGGGGGAGGGGCAAGCCCGACCCGCTCGGCCTTCGGCTGGCCCTTAAAGCGCTCGACCTCAGCAAGGCCGTCTACGTCGGCGACACGGTGGACGACATCGAGGCCGCCCGCCGGGCCGGCCTCCCGGCCGTCGCGGTCATAAAGGAGTCCCCGGCGAAGGAAGAGGGCTTCGGGCAGATCAGGTCGCGCGGCGCCGCGGTCGTCCTGGCCGATGTCAACGATATTCTGGAGGTCACCTGATGCGCGAGGCGCGGTTCGAACGAAGGACGAAGGAAACGAAGATCAGCGCCCGGCTCAGGCTCGAGGGCTCCGGCCGGGCGCGCATCGCCACGCCCGTCCCGTTTTTCAACCACATGCTGGAGACGTTCGCCCGGCACGGGCTCTTCGATGTGAGCCTCAGCGCCCGCGGCGACACTCGGGTCGACCAGCACCACCTCATCGAAGACTGCGGCCTGGTCCTCGGCAGGGTCTTCAGCCTCGCCCTCGGCGACCGGGCGGGGATCAACCGCACCGGGTTTTTCGTTTTTCCAATGGACGAGGCGCTCGCCGTCGTGGCCGTCGACCTCGGCGGGCGTCCTTATCTCCAGTTCGAGGCGGATTTCCGGCGGCGCTTCTGCGGGGCACTGGACACCGACCTCCTCGAGGATTTTTTCCAGGCTCTCTCGGTCCAGCTCGGCGCGAATATGGTCGTCCGTCTCCCGTTCGGACGGTGCGATCACCACAAGGTCGAGGCCGCCTTTAAGGGACTGGGCAAGGCCTTGCGCGCGGCCTGCTCGCTCGACATCCGCGAGGCGGCCGGGATGCCGAGCGCGAAAGGGATCATCGACCATGATTGGCATCGTTGATTACGGCGCGGGTAACCTGAGGTCGGTGAGCAAAGCCTTCGATTTTCTCGGTTTCGAGAGCCGGCTGGTGGACGGCGCCCCCGCGCTCGAGGGCGTAGAGAGGCTTGTCCTACCCGGAGTCGGAGCCTTCGGGCAGGCGGCGAGCCAGCTGAGGGCCAGGAAACTTTTCGCTCCGCTCAAGGAGTGGCTCGAGGCCGGCCGGCCCTTCCTCGGGATTTGCCTCGGGCTCCAGCTCCTCTTCGAGTCGAGCGAGGAATCTCCCGGGGATCGGGGCTTGGCGGCGTTCCGGGGATCCTGCCGGAAGCTTCGCGCACGCAAAGTTCCCCAGATCGGCTGGAACACGGTCTCGGCAGGCGACGAAGGCGCCGCGCCGGCGTTGTTATGCGGTATCCCGAACCGGTCATACTTCTATTTTGTCCACAGCTACTGTGCGGCCCCGGCGGAACCCGGCCTGGCCGTCGCCCTGACGGATTACGGCGGGCGCTACCCATCGATCGCGGCGCGCGGCCGGGTCTGGGGCGTCCAATTCCATCCCGAAAAAAGCAGCGAGCTCGGCCTGCGGCTGCTGTCGAACTGGGTGCGAAGATGCTAGCCGTGAGGGTCATCCCGTGCTTGGACGTCCAGGACGGGCGCGT
>Ga0154742_1010_pt2 | contig 24950 bp, 24 predicted proteins | sample Rifle2008BG16ft_FD_105750 | JGI IMG/M metagenome (GOLD analysis project Ga0154742, IMG submission 105750) | Candidatus Aminicenantes bacterium RBG_16_63_16 | reverse complement strand
TGCGCGAGCGGCTGGACCGTCTTTTTGACCGGGGGACGGCGTTCCTGGAGCTCAGTCCGTTCGCCGCCGCGGGCATGTATGATGACGACGCGCCCGGGGCCGGGATGGTCACCGGCGTGGGCGTCGTCCACAGCCGCGAGGTGCTGGTGGTCGCCAACGACGCGACGGTCAAGGGCGGGACCTATTTTCCGATGACCATCAAGAAGCACGTCCGCGCCCAGGAAATCGCCATGGAGAACCGCCTGCCCTGCATCTACCTCGTCGACAGCGGCGGCATCTTCCTGCCTCACCAGGCGGGTACCTTCCCGGACCGGGACCACTTCGGCCGCATCTTCTATAACCAGGCGAGGCTCTCGGCCCTGGGCATCCCGCAGATCTCGATCGTCATGGGCTCGTGCACCGCCGGCGGAGCCTACGTGCCGGCGATGAGCGACGAAACCGTCATAGTCCGGCGCCAGGGAACGATCTTTATCGGCGGGCCGCCCCTGGTCAAAGCCGCCACCGGGGAGGAAGTCACGGATGAGGAACTGGGCGGCGCGGACGTCCACTGCCGCATCTCGGGCGTCTCCGACTACTACGCCTACGATGATGACCACGCCCTCAAGATTGCGAGGAATATCGTCGAAACGCTCAACCCCCCGAAAAAGTTCCCGCTCGAGACGGCCGCCCCGGAAGACCCGGCCTACGATCCCCGGGAAATCTACGGGATCGTCCCCAGGGACCTGAGGAAGGCCTTCGATATCCGGGAGGTCATCGCCCGGCTGGTGGACGGCAGCCGCTTCCAGGAGTTCAAGGAGCTCTACGGCCAGACACTGGTCTGCGGGTTCGCCCGGATCATGGGCTACCCGGTGGGGATACTGGCCAATAACGGAGTCCTGTTCTCCCAGAGCTCGCTCAAGGGCGCCCATTTCGTCACCCTCTGCGCCATGCGCAAGATTCCCCTGGTCTTTTTACAGAACATCACCGGGTTCATCGTCGGCAAGCAATATGAGCACGGCGGGATCGCCAAGGACGGCGCCAAACTCGTCCACGCCGTGGCCAACGCCGACGTGCCGAAATTCACGGTGATCGTCGGCGGCTCCTACGGCGCCGGCAACTACGCGATGTGCGGCCGGGCCTACGGGCCCCGCCTGCTCTGGATGTGGCCGAACGCCCGGATCAGCGTCATGGGCGGCGAGCAGGCGGCCAACGTCCTGCTGACCGTCAAGATCAAGCGGCTCCAGGCGCAAGGTGTGGCGATGACCGGAAAGCAAAAGGACGACCTGATGAAGCCCATCCTCGAGAAATACGAGGCGGAGGCCAGCCCGTACTTCAGCACGGCGCGCCTCTGGGATGACGGGATCCTCGACCCCCTGGAAACCCGAGACGCCCTGGCGCTCGGCATCGCCATGAGCCTCAATGCTCCAATCCCCGATTATAAGGTAGGCATCTTCAGGATGTGACGGCATGGACGACCGCACTTATGAGACCCTTCTCGTCGAACGCCGGGACCGGACCATCCAGATTATCCTCAACCGGCCCCGGGTGCATAACTCGTTCAACGCCCGGATGATCCATGAGCTTCAGGCGGCCTTCGGGGCGGCGGGGACGGACCCGGACGCGCGGATCGTCATCCTGACCGGTGCGGGGGAGTCCTTCTGCGCCGGCGCCGACCTCAACTGGATGAGGGAGATCATCGGATACTCATTCGAGCAGAACCTGGAGGAATCGCTGGCCATCGCCGACCTCCTTCAGGCCATCTACACGCTGCCCAAGCCGACGGTCGCCAGGGTCAACGGAACGGCCATCGGGGGCGGCAACGGGCTGTTCAGCGCCTGCGACATCGCCATCGCCTCGGACCGGGCGCGCTTTGGCCTGAGCGAGGTCAAAATCGGGCTGGTGCCGGCCGCGATCTCTCCCTACGTCATCCGCCGGATAGGTGAGAGCCGGGCCCGGGAGTTCTTTCTGACCGGTGAGAGGTTCGACGCCCGGCGGGCCCTCGAGATCGGGCTGGTGAATATCGTCGTGCCTCACGCCGAGCTCGACGCGAAAACCGAGGGCCTTTTGGGGCTCCTCTTGGGCTCAGGGCCGGAGGCCATCGCCAAGTCCAAGGAGCTTCTTCAGAAAGTGCCCGGCATGGGGTTCGCCGACGCCCGGCGTTACACGGCGGAGATGATCGCCCGGCTCCGGGTGAGCGCCGAGGGGCAAGAGGGGATGGCCGCGTTCCTCGAGAAACGGAAGCCGCGCTGGTCGAAAGACTGAGGCATGTTCAAGAAAATCCTGGTCGCCAACCGCGGTGAGATCGCCGTCCGGATCATCAAGGCCTGCCGCGAGCTAGGCATCAGAGCGGTGGCGGTCTATTCCGAGGCCGACCGGGCCGGCCGGCATGTCCAGGTCGCCGACGAAGCCGTGCCGATCGGCCCGCCGCCCGCCACCGAGAGCTACCTCGATATGGACCGGATAGTCGCCGCCGTGCGCGCCACCGGCGCCGAGGCCGTGCATCCCGGGTACGGCTTCCTGGCCGAAAACGCGGCGTTCGCCCGGCGCCTGGCCCGCGAGGGGATCGTCTTCATCGGGCCGAACCCGGACGCCTTGGAGCTCGTGGGCGACAAGCTCCGGGCCCGGTCGGCAATGGAACGAGCCGGCATACCCATCATCCCCGGCATGAAGAGCGCGGCCGGCGAAGCCCAGGACACCGCGGCGGCGGCGAAGCGCATCGGGTTCCCGGTGATGATCAAGGCCTCGGCCGGCGGGGGAGGCAAGGGCATGCGCATCGCGTTTGCCGAAGAGGACCTCGGGCCGGCGCTCGAGGCGGGCCGGCGCGAAGCTAAGGCGGCCTTCGGGGACGATTCGGTTTACCTCGAAAAATTCATCGAGGATCCGCGCCACGTCGAGTTTCAGGTGCTGGCCGACAACCGGGGAAACATCGTCCATCTCTATGAGCGGGAGTGCTCCATCCAGCGGCGGCATCAGAAAATCGTCGAGGAAACCCCGTCCGTTTTTCTCGATTCGGAATTGAGGCGGAAGATGGGCGAAACGGCCCGGGAGGTTCTCCGGGTTTCAGGATACAACAATGCCGGGACCGTGGAGTTTCTGCTGGACAGGGACAGGAACTTCTATTTCCTCGAGGTCAATGCCAGGATCCAGGTTGAGCATCCGGTGACCGAGCTGACGACGGGCGTCGACCTCGTCCATCAGCAGATCCGCATCGCCTCGGGGGAGCCGCTCGGGCTGACGCAGGACGCGCTCGAGCAGAGGGGGCACGCCCTCGAGTGCCGGATCTACGCCGAAGACCCGGCCAACAACTTCCTCCCGTCATCAGGCAAGATCCTGGCCTACCGGGAACCCTCCGGACCGGGCGTGCGGGTCGACGGCGGCGTTTATGACGGCTGGCAGGTGCCCGTGTATTACGATCCCATCCTGGCCAAGCTCATCGTCTGGGCGGAGACGCGCGAGCTCGCCCGGGCCCGGATGATCAACGCCCTGAGGGACTATGTCATCCTGGGCATCAGCACCTCAGTCCAGTTCCTGAGGGACGTGATCTCTCATCCGCGATTCCGGGACGGGGATACGACCACGGGATTCGTGAAGAAATATTTCGAGGGTTGGAAAGAAGAGAAGCCCGGCCCGGAAGTCCAGACCCTGGCCCTGGCTGCCGCGGCGCTGGGGGGTTTTGACCGGCCGCAGCGGGCTCTGCCAGGAGGAGGCCGGGAAGAAGCCGGGGCCTCGCCGTGGCTGTCGCTCGGTAACTGGAGAATCGGAGGCAAGTCCTGAGATGGAATTCGAGTTCCTCCTCGACGGCACGCTCCAGGTGATCTCCCTCGAAAAAAAGGACGGGCGCCTGGTCATCCGCCGGGGCGAAACGATCCTCGAGGCTGACGTCGAAACCCTGTCCGGAGGGACGATCTTATTCCTCGTCGGCGGACGGTCCTTCCTGGCCCATCTCGGCCGTGACGAAAACCGGATCCTGGTCAGCATCGGCGGCGAACGGGTGGCCCTCCAGCCGCCGGACCGGGAGGGGCGGCGTCCCGAGCGGGGCGAGGAGGCGGGCCAGAGAGGCATCTCTCTGGTCCGGGCCCCGATGCCGGGCAGGGTGATCAAGCTCAGTGTCGCCGAGGGCGAGTCCGTGCGGAAGAACCAGACGCTGGCCATCGTCGAAGCCATGAAAATGGAAAACGAGATCAAGTCGCCCCACGAGGCCAAGGTCCGGAAGATTTTCGTGGCGAGCTCGTCGATTCCGACAGGCCGCTCCTCGAGCTTGAACCCGTCGTAACCTGACGGGCCGGTCCCCGGCCCCGGACAGCGCCCAAAAAATGCAACCATATCCGCTGAGGGGATGTTTATGACAGAGAGAATGGATGAGCAGGAGCTTATTCGGCGTGTGCAGAACGGAGATCAAGTGGCATTCGCGGAGATCGTGACGGGGTACAAGGACCGCATCGTCAACTACCTTTACCAGTTTACCGGGGATTATCAGAAGGCCGTAGAACTGTCCCAGGAGACTTTCCTCCGGGTGTTTTTCAAGGCCAATCAGTATCGCCCGGTGGCGCCCTTGTCTTCCTGGATCTACGCGATCGCCTCGAACCTGGCCAAGACCGAGATGAAGAAGGCGCGCCGCGTTTCCGTCGTTTCGCTCGATGAGATCACAAGCCACGAGGTCAGGTCCAAAGCCTACGCCGAGGACCGGCCCGATTCGGGCCTGCTCAAGAACCTCCGGCAGGCGCTCGACGAGCTTCGTCCGCGCTACCGGATACCGGTCATCCTCAAGGATATGGAGGGTTTCTCGCAAGAGGAGATCGCCGAGATCCTGCACAAGCCCGTGGGCACGATCAAGGCCAGGATCAGCCGCGGCCGGAGCATGCTCCGGAAAAAGCTGGCCAAAGCCGGCGGGAGGAAGCCGGCCTGAGGCTGGGGAGAGAAGAGATGGACGAGATGTCGCTTTTGAAGAAACTGGACCGAGTCAAGGCGCCGCCGGACTTCGAGCAGAGACTCATGGCCCGGCTGTCGCTCGAAAAAAGGGACGCCTCCCGGCGGCGGCCGGCGTTGGGGCTATCGCTCGCCGGCGCGTTCGCGTCGCTCCTGGCCGTCTTTGCCGCCTTGAACGTCTTCGTGCTGCGTCAGCGGCCGCCCGTCACGGTTTCGCAGGCGGAGGCCGAGGCGCCGGCGCAGCAGTTCATTCCCGTGATCGAGACCTTCGATTACGGCACCGAGTTCCGCAGCCGCGCCCCCGAGTCGGGAACCATCTATCTCCTGGAGCAGGTTTCCGATACGGCACCCGGGGGCATCACATATTGAGGAGGAATATCATCATGAGCGAGAAGGGCCGAGTGTTTCTGGGGCTGACAGCGCTGATCTGGTCTGCGGCCTTCAGCCTGCAGGCGGCGCCGTCGGGAGCCGCCGCTGAGGACGTCTCGATGGAGCTCGTCTCCAAGCGAGTCATCCCGAGCGTCGTCAAGGTCGAGGCACGGAATGGGTACACCAAGGTCGCAACGGGCGTCGTCATCGACAAGGACGGATACATCGTCACGACCGGCCTGATCTGGACGAAAGAGGAAAACATCGTCATCACGACAGCCGATGGAAAAAGGACTGAGGCCAGGTTCCTCGGGTTCGATCCTGAAACCAACCTGGCGCTTCTTCAAGCCAAGGAGAAGAACCTGCCGGCCATTGCCCTGGCCAAGACCGGGGATATCACGCCCGGCGCCTGGATCGGCGTCATCGGCATGTCTCCAGAGAACACCCCGGCGGTCTCTCAGGGAATTGTCAGTTCCGTGGCGGCCGACAAGCTGCGGCTGAACATCTGGGTAACGCGGGGGTCGAGCGGCAGCCCGGTCGTCGATAAAGATGGGCAGATGGTGGCCCTGCTTAGGGGGATCTATATAGAAGAACAGCCTGTGGTCTTCGAATTCCGGGAAAAAGAGGTGGTCGGCTCGGGCTATGTTTTTGACCGCGCCGAAGCGCCGGCCTCGGGAATGGCCCTGGGAATTCCCGTAGCCGTCGTAAAAAGCGTGGCCGAGGAAATCAGGGAGACGGGCAAGGTCAGCCGACCTTGGCTGGGCGTGGCGATCGGCGAAAACGAGAAGGGCCAGGTCGTGGTCGGGGGTGTCGATTCCGATAGCCCCGCCGAGCTGGTCAAGCTCAAGGAGGGCGACATCATCCTGGCCATCGACGGGAAAGCCGTCCCTTCTGCCGCCGCCTTCGTCTCCGAGATCCGGAGCCGGAAGCCCGGCCGGGACATCGACCTCAAGGCCGAGCGGGAGGGAAAGACCCTCAGCCTCAAGGCGAAACTGGGCGAATACCCCGAAGCCGAGGCCAAGAGGGAGCTCGCGGCGCGGTTCCCCCGCCTTTTCCCCCGGACGCCCGCGGTTCCCGCCCGGCCCGCCAAACGCGGCGAGGCGCCCGCGGCTCCCTTCGAGTCCAAGGAATTCAAGGGCTTTGCGGCCCCGAGAGAGCCAGGCGCATGGCCGGTGTGGGAAAAAAGAAAGTACGTCGGCCTCTACCTTGAGCTTCTCACCAAGGAGCTCCTGGACTTCTTCGGCGTCAAGCAGGAGAGCGGCCTGCTGGTCAACCGTCTGACCAAGGACGGGCCGGCGGAGAAGGCGGGGATCAAGGTCGGCGACGTGATCGTCCGCGCCGACGGCCGCCAGGTGGAGACCGTCAGCGACCTGAGCGAGCTCATCCAGGACAAGAAGAAAGGCGACAAAGTCAAGCTCGAGATCATCCGGGACAAGAAGCCGATGACGGTCGAGGTCGAAGTCGGCGAGGAGGAGGGGCCGAACATCTCGGAATTCTTTAAGTCCATGCCGTCACCGGAAGCCTGGCGCTTGATGGGCAGAGATATCGGGCAGGAGTTCGAGCGTTCGCGCCAGGTTTATGAAAAATACACCACGGATCAAAATTACAAGCTGAAAAAGCTCGCCGAGGAGATGAAGGACCAGGGCAAGAAATATGAAGAGCTGGCCAAGCAGTATTCCCTCAAGGGAAAGGCCGAGACCGATAAGCTCCTAAAAGCTATCAAGGTAAAAAGCCAAGTCTTCTACAGGGTTTGACCGGCCCGATACCGGGCGTCAAGCTCTTGCATCCATCTCTCAGGGGGGGCTTCCCCGAGGAAGCCCCCCTCTCATTTTCCGAGAGACCCGGGGTCACCCTTTTTCCGGAGGCGGCGCCAGCCACTTCTTGAAAAAATACTCATACTCGGCGTCGGTGAGGCGCCGCTTTTCGTAGAACCCGGCCGCCAGCCGCTGCCGCATCGCCTCATAGAGGATAATCGCGACCGAGACCGAGAGGTTAAGGCTCTGCACCATGCCGAACATCGGAATCCTGATTTCATAGTCGGCGTACTTCAAAGCTCGTGCCGAAACCCCGGCGGCCTCGCTCCCGAAGACGACGGCCAGGGGCTGGGTGTAGTCGACGGCGGAGGGGGGGAGGGCCGATTCACCGAGGTGAGTCACCGCCACTTTGAGGCCCGCTTTCTTAAGATGAGGCAGGCACTCATCCAGGGAGCCATAAAGGCGCGTCTCCACCCACTTTTCGGCCCGGGTGGAGATGGCCCGGTTGATGGCCAGGATATCGGGGCTGGGCGAAACAATGTCCAGATAAAGCACCCCGGCGGCATCGCAGGTCCTGATGACGGCGCTCGCGTTATGGGCGATGGCGACTCCCTCGAGGACCACGCGAAGGTCCGGCTGGCGGCGGGAGAGGACGCGGCTTACCTTCTCGATTCTCCCGGGAGTCGGCATGGCCCGAACTATAACAGACGGGCATCACCGATTCAACAGGAGCGCTTTGGCGGCCAACAGCAGCCAGAAGGCGGCCGCCCCGGCGAAAGCGCGGTATTCTTTGTTCTGCGCGTACAGCCCCCAACTGAAGCGGACCGGCGCGGCCCGGTGACGTTTGAGCGGCGATGGCAGGAACAGGGGCACCTTCCGGCCGTACTCTTCGTATTCACCGGGAAAAAGCTTCCTCATCCTGTCTCTTTCGCGAACGATCATGAGCGGGTAGAAGATTCCGAAGTAGGCGGCAAAAAGCGCCAGAACCCACCAGGAGCGCGCGGTGACCGCGACACCCGCCCCGATGATGAAATTCCCGAGGTAAAGGGGATTTCTGGAATACCGGTAGGGGCCGGAAACCGCCAGCGCTTTTTCCTTGCGCAAGTGGCCGGAGGCCCAGGCCCGAATCGCCAACCCGGCTAAGGCGGCCAGGGCTCCATGGAGAACGGACCTCAAGGTCGGACGCGCCAGGATCAGGACGGCGACGGCCAGGAACGATCCGGCTTTGACGCGCAGGCGGTTCAGCGTTTCCTTGAGGCCCGGACTGATCATTTCCCGGCCGCCCCGGACCATGATGCCTTGACCGCGGTCGCGACGGCAGAAACGGAGATGGCCTTGAGGCACTCGAGGGTCGGGCAGGTCCTTTTGTAGCACGGCCCGCACCGGACTTCCGAGGATACGGTCCTGTCACTTGCGGCGAAGGGGCCGTTCCGACGGGGATTGGTCGGCCCGAACAGCCCGACAACGGGGACGTTGAGAGCGCAGGCGGCCTGGAGAACGAACGTGTCGCCGCTGACGAGGAGAGTGGCCATCCTCAAGAGCGCCAGGACTTCCCGGACCGAGAGATAGGGAGCGACGGCCGTCGCCGTCCTTTCCCCGACGGCGAGCGCCAAGGTCTTCTCCAGCCGGCTTCCCCAAAGTATCAGGGGAAAAGCGCCTTGGGGCTTGACGAGGCCAAGAAGCTCCACCCACCTGTCCGCGAACCAGCGCTTTGTCTCCCAGGCAGCACCGACATTGAGTAACAAAAGCCGCTGCCGTGCCGTGTACCCCAGGCGCGAGAGCTTGCCGAGCACCGACTTCCGGAGATCTTCGGGAATGACGACCGGGAACTCGTATTTTTCCTCCCGGATGCCGACCAGACTCAGCAGTCTCAGGTTCTTGGAGATGACGTGGAGATCAGCCTCGGAAAACGGCGGCAGCTTCTCTTTGTAGAAGGCGGCCGCCAGCGGCTCGCGGCAATTTTCCCTGGCGAACCCGACGGTTCTCCGGGAGCGCGACATAAGGACGAGCAGGGCCGACTTGACGAGCCCCTGGAAATCGAAGGCGGTCTGGTCCCGCCGGCCGAGGTCGCGGATATTCTGCTGCCAGATTTTCCGGCCGACGACCACGATCTCGTCGATTCCCGGCACAAGGTCGAGGATCTCGCGGCCCGGCTGTTCCACGGCCCAACGGATCCTGGCGGCGGGAAAGCTCCGGCGCAGCGCGGCAAAGGCGGGAAGAGTGTGGACGATGTCTCCGAGCGAGCTGAGGCGGACGATCAGAATGTTATCCATTTTTCAGGAGGGAGATTCTCCGGATGATGTCCGAGGTATTCTTGATTTTCGGCCCGCCAACGATGGCCACCCGGCCGCCGTACTTTTTCACGGCTTCTCTTTCGGGGACCGTGTCCAGGGTGTAATCCGACCCCTTGACATGGTAGGCCGGCCGAAGCGCCAGGAGTATCTTCTCGACATTGGGCTGGCCGAAGATCGTGACGTAGTCGACAAACCAGAACGAGGACAGGATTTCGGCTCTTTCCTCCTGGGGGAGGATCGGCCGGCCGGGGCCCTTGAGCCGGCGCACGGAGGAATCGCTGTTGAGGGCGACGACCAGGATATCGCCTTTTTGCCTGGCCTCCCGGAGATACCGGATATGACCGACGTGAAAAAGGTCGAAACAGCCGTTGGCCAGGACCACTGTCTTCCCCTCGGCCCTGGCTGAGGCGGTGATTTGGCGGAGCTGGGCGAGCGTTTTGAGTTTGGACAACTTAGGCAGAGATCGCGTGTTTGAGTTCCTGGGCGGTGAGGGTGGCCGTTCCTTTTTTCATGACCACGACGCCGCCGGCGATGTTGGCCAGCCGGGCGGCATCCCTGAACCCGGCGCCGCAGGCCAGCGCCAGCGTGAAGACGCTGATGACCGTGTCGCCCGCGCCGGTGACATCGACGATATCGGTCGAGCCGTGGACCGGCAGAAGAAAGGGCTGGCGCCGCTTTTCAAACAAGGCCAGGCCGCGGGAGCCCCGGGTGATGAGCAGGGCGGGGGCGCCCAGCCGCTTGAGGAGCGCCGCCCCGGTCTTCCTGAGCGCCGCCGGATTATCGCCGAGCTCGACCTTCAGGGCGTCCTCGACTTCGGGTTCGTTCGGGGTCGCCGCCGTCATGCCGCTGAACCGCAGCAGGCCGAACCGCGAATCCAGCGTCACCGGCAGCCCCCGTTTCCTGTAGAGGGGCAGGATGCCCGCATAGATATCCGGCCTCACGGTCATGTAGTTATAATCGGAGACAAGCAGCGCGGCGCATCGGCCCGAGGCCTCGACGAGAGCGGCGTGGAGCTTCCTTTTCAGGCCTTCGTTCCCGGGAACGGCGGCTTCCTTGTCGATCCGCAGGACCTGCTGTTTCCGGGTGTTTTCTTCGCCGGCCAGGATCCGCATTTTAATCGGGGTCTGATGCGCCCCGAACCGGACCAGCCAGCGCGTCGGTATCGAACGGCCCCGCAGAAAATCGACGATTTTCCGGCCGGGCTCGTCCTGGCCGACGACGCCGATGGGCAGGGGCGAGGCGCCCAGGGCCGCCAGGTTGAGGACGGAATTTCCGGCGCCGCCGAGCGAGAACTCGGCGCGCTCGTAGCCGATGATCAGCACCGGCGCTTCCCGCGAGATGCGCCGGGTGCGGCCAAAGAGGTATTCGTCGAGGATAAAATCGCCCCACACGGCAACCTTTTGACCGGCGAACCGGTCGACCAGTCCGATCAATCGGGAGGCTTCTTTTTCCACCGGGCGTTATTATATTATAATCGCCGGCCAAAATCGACATGAGAGACCGCCTGGACGAATTCATCGCCAACCCCCGGCGGGCGCTGTTCGCCATGGCCGGGCCCGTCACCATCGCCATGTTCGTCCAGACGATGTACAACCTCGTGGACACCGCTTATGTCGGACGGCTGGGCGCGGAATCGATCGCCGCCCTGACCTTCGCATTCCCCCTCTTTTTCATCATCATCGGCCTGAACTCGGGAATCGGCGTGGGCATCAACTCGATCATCTCCCGCCGGCTCGGCGCCAAGGACAGCGACGGCGCCGAGAATGCCGCTGTTCACGGTTTGGTCATGACGGCGGTCTTCGGTCTCGCCCTGCTGGCCGTCGGGCTTCCCCTCCAGAAGCGGGTTTTTATCCTCCTGGGAGCCGGGGGACATGTCCTCGAGCTTTCGATGAGCTACATGTCGGTCATCTGGCTGGGCATAATCTTCATGTTCCCCGCCTATGCCATGAACAGCATTTTCTCGGCCCAGGGCGATACCCGGACGCCGATGATCGTCCAGACGAGCGCCCTGATTCTGAACGCCGTCCTCGACCCCATTTTCATTTATCCCCTCGGATTTGGCGTGCAGGGCGCGGCCATCGCCACCGTGATCGCGCTGGCCTTCTCGGTCGTCCTGTACACCTTTTTTATCCGGCGGCGGTCCCGCCTGAAGGTCGATTTCCGACGGTTTCGGTTTTCCTTTTCCTTGTGCCGCGAAATCTGCCGGGTGGGAGCGCCGGCCAGCCTGATGATGCTCATCATGTCGGTTTACGTGATGTTCCTGAACCGGTTCATGGCCCATTTCGGGACGAATCACGTGGCCGCCTTCGGGCTGGCGACGCGGCTCGAGAGCCTGCCGGGGATGCTGATTGTCGGCATCTCGGTGTCGCTGCTGACGCTCGTCGGTATGTTCTATGGCGCGCGGCAGCTCCCGATGGTCGAGTCGATCTCCTGGTACGGGCTCCGCATCGGGGTCGCGATGACGGGCCTGATCGGAGCGGTTTTTTTTATCGCGCCGGCTCTCTTCCTGAGGATCTTCACGGATGAACCGCAGATCCTGGCGCTGGGGGCCTCCTACCTGAGGATCGACGTGCTGACGTTTCCGATGATGGCCGTCAGCATGATCGTCAGCCGGGTGCTCCAGGGACTGGGGCTCGGGGTGCCGGGTCTCGTGATCAACCTGGTCAGGATCTTCGTGGTGGCCGTCCCGCTGGCCTATCTTTTCGTCTTTATCCTGGGCTATGGATTTCTGTCGATCGCCTGGGCGATGGTCCTGGGCGGAGCCGCCTCGAATATCCTGGCACTTCTCTGGTTGAGGTCGACGTTCAAGAAGCGGGAGCGGCCGAAACCCTAAAACGGCCGGCGGATCTTCGGGCTGTTGAAAAACACGGTCCGATCGAATATATTCTATCCGCGCGCCGGAGTGGCGGAACTGGCAGACGCGCTGGACTCAAAATCCAGTGGACCGCAAGGCCCGTGTGGGTTCGATTCCCTCCTCCGGCAGTTCAATGCCCCGCCGGATCTCAGGACGGCCGGATCTCAACCATCGGGTAGCCGCTGCCGTTGAGGGATTCCGAGGAATCCAGGTAATCCCGGCATTTCGTCAGGAGCAGCCGGATCTCTTCCCGGAGGGTCATCTCCGCCTCTTCTCTTGTCCGGCCGAGGGCCCAGAGGTCCAGCTTCGGGCAGTAATAAAAAAAATGCCTGGAGGTATTTTTAATCTCCACGGGTGTGGACTCCGTCGGGGATGTGGCCGTTTTCATGTTCTTCCTCCGCTCACCGGGTTTCCCTCCCTCGTCCCTCGAGGCGCCATCATTTTCTCTCTCATGAATATATACGCCCGAACCAGGCATTTTGTTCCAGGTTCAATGAAAAAAATTCTGAGCCTCAGGAGTGGCCGATCGTCTTCACCTTGTCGGGGAGCAGGCATTCCACGCACTCGAACTCCAGCGTGGCATGCCGGACGTCATATTTTTCCAGCCGGCGCTTGATCTCGGCCTTCATGATTTCGGCCCTGGTCATGTCCGTCTCTTTGGTATAAATATGGGCGTCGACAACGTTGATGTTGGAGCAAAGCGACCAGAGATGGAGGTGGTGGACGCTCTCGACCCCCTCGACGGTCTGCATGTCCTCGATGACCTTGTCGAAATCCACATTCCGCGGGGCAAACTCGAGGAGGATGACGGCCGATTCCCGGATGACGCCCAGGGCGGAGACGATGACGAGGAGGGAGATGACGATGCCCAGCGCCGGGTCGAAGACCGTTTTCCCGGTCACCATGATGAGGAGGGCGGCCAGGATGACACCCAGCGAAGACACGGCGTCCGTGAAGACATGGATGAACGCGCTCCGAATGTTCAGGTCGCGGCTTTCGTGAAGCCGGTGGGCGACGAAGATATTGGAGGCGAGCCCGGCGACCGCCACCGCTAGCATCACCGCGTCTTCCACCGGCCTGGGAGAGCGAAGCCGCTGGACGGACTCGACGATCATCATGGCCCCTATCCCGACGAGCAGGATGCCGTTGAGCAGGGCCGCCAGGATCTCGATGCGGTGAAACCCGAAAGTCCTTTCCTTGGTGGGCAGGCGCTCGGCGACGTTGACGGCGCTCAGCGAGATGAGCAGGGCGAGCACATCCCTTAACATGTGCCAGGCGTCGCCCAGCAGGGACAGGGAGCCGGAGAGGAACCCGCCGGCCGCCTCGATAAAAAAGAAGATGATTGTCAGGAGAGTTGCCAGCTTCAGGGTGGCGCGGGGGGAAGGGTCGATCACGATTTTGATTCTAAGGAAGAGGGGGGATAAGTCAAGCGATTGACAGCCGTTCGCGCCGAGTGATATGAATAGCTTTGGATGGAGAGGCCGCCCGGAGGCGCCCCGAGAAAAGGGGCCGCGGGGGCGGTCGAAAACTCAGTCTTAGCACAAGGAGAGAGAAAAACCATGAAGAAGATGACTGCGGTGGTCGCTCTCATGGCCGTCTTTTCCCTGGCCATTTGTTTCATCCTGCTCGGCTCCATATCGGTCGAGCTGATGGCCGCCCTGAGCATTGACGCGGGCCAGTTCGGCTCCCTGATCATGGCGCTTTTCCTGACCTGCTGCGTGGTCCAGGTGATCATCGGCCCGCTGGTCGACAAGTTCGGCTACAAGCCGATCGCCATCCTGGGATTTGTCGTGACCGGCGGGAGCATGTTCTTCCTGGCGTTCGCCTCGACCTTCTCGGCGGCCATGCTGGCCTGCATCCTGCTCGGGATCGGCGCCATGAGCCTCAACACGGTCGGCAATACGCTCATTCCGGTCGTCCTCTTCGAGGGCAAGGAGCCGGCCCGCGCCAGCAACCTGGGCAACGCCTTTTTCGGCCTCGGCTACGTCCTTACGCCCCTGCTGCTCGTGTTCTTCCTTAAGACCCTGGGGTTGAGCTACAACGTATCAGTGGCGATTCTCGGGGGGCTGGTCCTGGTCTTCCTGATTTTCGCGCTGACCACGAAATTCCCCACGGCGGCCACGGGCTACAGGTTTTCCATGGCCTTCAAGGTTCTGGGGAAGGCCGCGGTCCTGGTCGCCGCCCTCGCCCTTTTTTGCTATATGTCGCTCGAGGTCACCATGGGCACCTGGGTCAAGCCACTGATGACGGAGCTTCTGGGAGGCTCGGACGCCGCCGGGGCGACCGCCAGGGCGGGACTCGCCCTGAGCCTTTTCGGGGTGGCCATGATGGCGGGCCGGTTCCTGGCCTCGACCATGAAAAATCTCACGGCCATGGGCGCCAAGGTCATCACGGTAGTTTCGTTCGTCTCCGTGATCGCCATCGTCATCATGATCCTCACCAAAAGCCCGCTGCTGGCCTTGGTGGCCATCGTGCTCACCGGCCTCGTCTTTGCGCCGATTTTTCCGACGATCGTGGGCGTCACCTTCGCCAAGTTCGAGCCCGCGCTCTACGGCAGCATCTTCGGGATCATTTTCGCCTTTGGCCTCCTCGGGGCGACTTTCGTGCCGAAATTCATCGGCAATATGAGCGTCGGGCGTTCGGTCCAGGGAAGCCTGCCGATCGCGGCGGTCATGGCGGGACTTCTTTTTGTTATCTCGCTATTTATCGGCCGGGTCGGCAAACCGGCCGCGAAGGAGTAGGGAAGGCGTCCCGGCCCGACGGCCGGCTTGGCTTCGTGGATTATTTGGTGCTAGAATAACTGTCCATGGCCAAGCCCCCTCCCGCCGGCCGGCGTCGGCCGGACGGGCCGATGAAAACGCTCGCGGTCAAGAGCGAACTCAGGGAACTCGACAGGATCCGGAAATTCGCCCGCCGGGTCCTGCGCGGGCTCGACCTCAGCGAAGAAGACGTTTACAAAGTGGAGCTCTCGCTGGTCGAGATGTGCACGAATATCATGCGCTACGCCTATCCGGAGTCAGCGGGCGATATCCGTATCCGGACCTGGCACGAGGACGCCCGGCTCTACCTCGAGCTGCGGGACGGGGGAGTCGCTTTCGACCCCCGGACGGTCAAAAAGCCGTCGATGCGGGAGATGTTGAGCGGCGAGCGCATGGGCGGGCTGGGTATCTTCCTGGCCCGACGGCTCATGGACGGGTTCGATTACCGCCGCGAGGATGACCAAAACATCCTCACGATGTACAAAAAGGCGCCCGCCAGGAAGCCCTAAACCTCAATACAGGACGTTTTCCTCCCCGCCCTGCTTGACGAGCTTGTCGATGTACTGGACGATCAGGTCCCGCCTTGCCAGGACGGCCTTGATCTCGTCCTCTGTGAGGTTGTCGCCCACCAACCCCTTGATGACTTCATGGTCGAGCGCCTTCATCTTCTCCAGCAGGGCCTTGGGCATCGTCTTCAGGATGAGGCCTTCTTTGTTCTTCTCGGTGTAGGGAAGCTCGGTCGTCCATTTCTTAGTCGTCCGAAAACTGCGGGAATGGTCGATGAGGAGAACGCGCCAATCTTCCGTGATGAGATAGTTGTTCTGGTGCCGGTCCTCGTTCCCGATCAGGCTATCGAATGCCCGCTGCAGGTTCATGGCGCGGTTGTAATTGAAGACATAGCGGGGAGGAACCGCGATCTTTTTTTCCACCTTGTCCTTCATCGTCATCTTGGCCTCGACCCAGAGCTGGCAAGAGCCGCGGCTGTTGTGGACGCGCTTCTCGATAGTCGGCGGCACCATGTCGAGGCCGAGAAACTTGTCGAGTTGATAGGCCGCGATTTCGTATTTCCAGCCTTCGAGGTAGCCTTTCATCCGGCCCTCGGGGTTCTTCCAGAGGGCGTTTCTCATAATCCCCGCCTGCTCAAGCGTCAGCCTCCAGGGGTGCGTCACGGCTTGACGATCGTCCAACCCCAGCTGCTCCTCGTTGACAACACCGGCGCTGAGCAGGTACTCCTCCCATTTGGGCCTCTCGGCAAGTTCCTGGGCGGTGAACTGGGCCAATAGGGGTAGCCCCAAAGCCAGCCAGACGACAAAGATCATCGACCCGCGTCCCAAGCTTTTCATTGCCCCTCCTTTCATTCCCTCGTCTATAGTCCCGGTCTGCCGGTGTCTGCGCCAAGCCGCCGCCCCCTGTTCAGTACAGCACCATGTCCTCGCCGCTCCCCCGGATCAGCTCGTCGATCTCGGCCAGCAGGAGCGTCCGGCGCTTGAGGACGGCCTCGATTTCTTTATCGGTCAGGTACGGTCCGACAGCGGCCCTGACGGTCCTGAAGTCGAGGGCTTTGACCTTCTCCACGAAAGAGCGGGGCAGCCGGCGGAAGAGAATCGGCTTGCCGTCAGCGAACTTCTTGATCCCGTTCCTTCCGAACATCAGCCTTTCGGTGAATGGCTTGGCTGACCGGAAGGCGCGGGAGTGATCGATCAGGATCGTCCGCCAATCCTTGGTGTAACGGACGTTCTGTTGGGTGCGGTCCTCGTTTCCCACCAGGCAATCCCAGGCCCGCGTCAGATACTTCATATTGTCGGTCCGGGGCAGCGCCTCCTTCGGGAACTCGATCCTCCGCTCCTCCTTCTGGAGCAGGCTGCACTCCGTTGTCGCCCAGTAGGAAAGGGCGCCCGGCCTGCCCTCGAACTCCCTCTCGACCGTGGGCGGAATCATGTTCAGGCCGACGAGCTTGTCGAGCTCGTAGGCCGCGATCTCATACTGCCAGCCTTCGAGGAATCCATCCTGGATGCCGCTCGGGTTTTTCCAGCAGGCCTTTTGCTCCGCATCCCCGTTCTTGAGATAAACGGCATAGGGCCTGGTAACCCCTTCTCCGATTTCCTCGGACCTCAGGATCGGAGCGGTTCTCAGGAATTTTTCCCAGTAGGGACGTTGGCTGAGTTCCTCGGGGGTGAATTGGGCAAGAGCCAGTCGAGTCCATCCCAGAAGGAACGCGACGGCGATCAGGATGAGGCCGGAACGTCTCATGCTCTGCCTCCCGGTTCGAGCTTTCCTTTCGGCCGCTTGAGTGTTTCCATGATAATCACTTGACGCGACAAAATCAACACCGGAAGGCGCCTTCAGGCCCGGCCTTCCGCGGCCTTGATTCTTTTGTATTCTCTGATGACGAGGATGGTGAGAATGATCCAGATGACGACTCCGATGACATTGACCGCGGCGAACCGTTCGATCGAAAAGGCCAGGTAGGTCGTTCCCACCCAGACCACGATGGCCTGGAGCGCGTCCCCGGCCCTGACGAAAAAGGTTTCGATGGCCATCTGGGCTTTGTACTTCTCCTCGCGGTTGGTTATCAGGAAGAGGCCCGCCCGAGCCGTCTTCATCAGGGAATAGTCGGTCCCGTTCTCGACCGACTTGATCCATTTCATGAAAACGAGCGACACGCCGAAGGACGCGTAGCCGTATCCGCCCAGGGCGATGAGCGGCAGGAAAAGGAGCGCGCCGCTGATGCCGACATACCGAAAAATCCTGGAGACGAGGAAGAGCTGGATCAACAAAGCCAAAAGGTTTTGTAAGCCCTGGTAACCGGCAAAGGCTTCCGAAATGTAATTCTGCAGGTCGGCGCCGCCCGTGGCCGAGGCGATGCCGAGCGCCTTGAGGGCCATCTTCTGCTGGAGGATGCTGAACATGGTCTCGCCCAGGGAATTGATGAAATTGTACAGCCCGATGAGGCACGCGATCAGGAGGAGATAGCGGCTCTGGAAAATCAGCCGGAACCCACCGCTTTTGTCCAAAGGCTGTTGCTTGGCTGTCTTTCTTGTCTCGGCGCCGACCCCCGCCGACACCGGAAGCTGCCGGTCTTCCCGAAGGTCTCTGGCATGGATGACCCAGGTCAAGAGGATGCAAAGCAGCAGGATGACTGCGGTCACCAGCATCATGCCATAAGATCCAAAGTTGGGGATGAGCTTGATGGTGCCGAAGAAGGGGATGAGCCGGCTGGCGATGGGAGGGCCGACGACGGCGCCCAGGGTGGCCCCGAACCCGATCATCGGAAACAGCCGTTTCCCCTCTTCCTCGCTGTAGATATCATTGGCGAAACCCCAGAACTGGGCGGGAATGAACCAGTTGTACATCCCGATCCAGATGAAAAAGACGATGCCCATAACGGCCCCGGATACCCCGGCCAAGTTCATGATATTGAACAGGACGAGGTTGGATATGCAGAAAAGCGTGACATAGGTGATCAGGAGATGCCGGGGAAAGCGCGAAGCGACCTTGGCGAAGGCCTTGACAACAAAGATGAGAAGGAGCGCCTGGGGAATAGCCAAGTAGCTCTTAATTTGTGCGGAATGATGGGCCAGGAGCAGGCCCTCGCGAACGGCCTTGATCTGGTAGTAGCCGAACATGATGAGAAAGCTGTTGAGGAAGAGCAGCGAGGCCTTGGCGATTTCTCCGGGGTAGATAACGGTGAATAATTTAAGGAAGCGGTAGAACAGGCCCGGCCGGGCCTCTCCGTGGCCCGCAACGGCTACGCTTTCCGGACCGGCCATCGACCTCTCCTTTCCTGGCGTCTATGGTCGCGTTAAAAAAGCACGGCCGCCTCGCCTTTTTCCGCGATCAGAGCATCGATGGCGGCAACCAGGAGGGCCTGCCGCTCGAGCAGGGCCTCCGTTTCCCGGTCGTTTAAATAGGGCTTCATGGCCGTTCTGACGGCCTCACCGTTCAAGCGTGTCAGGCCCAAATACAGTTTTCGCGAACAGACGGTGATCGGGCAATCCTCCCGGAGCTCCGGTGACGGGGCGAAGGCCTCGGAAAAGTCCACGCGGCAGACTCTCCAGTCATCCGTGTGCACCAGGAGGTCGGCGAAGTTCAAACACTTGTCTCCGGCCAGGCTCTCGAAAACCCGGATTCCCTCGACGGCCCGGGCAAAGGCGGCAGGGTCCGGGGGCTCGAGTTTCTTGCGGCGCCGGTCCTGTTCGCTGACGCAGTTCTCGAGGAAAATCTGGAGGGAACCGCTGAGACCTTCGATCTTGCGTTCGACAACCGGCGGAACGGCCTCGACCCCCAGGAGCTTGGTCAGCTCGTAGGCGGCCAGCTCATATTTGTAGCTGTGAGGCTGAGGCTGGGGCCGGCGGTAGTCGAAGTGCTTAAAGATCGCCTGATGCCGGACCGCCCCGGCGGCCAGGGTGACGATCCAGGGCCGGGACCGGCCCCCCGAGATCTCCTTCTTAATGTCGACGACCCGGGCATCGCGCAGAAAGCTCTCGAGCTCGGCGGCCTGGCCCACGGCCTTCTCATCACTGGACGCCGGGGAGCAGCCGTCCGAAGTGCCCAAAAACATCAGAAAAAGCACCAGGCAGGCCGGTGTTCTCTTTTTGTTCATGGTCTCCATCCCAAACGCTGAATTCGCCGTTAATGATCCTGAGGGCGCTCAGGTTATTGTTGTAAGCCCTGGAAATTCCCGTGTCGACGATCCAGACCTTGCCCTCGAACCTCCTCATCTGCTCGAGGGTCACCGCCGTCCGCGGCGTGTGGGCGATCACCAGATGCTTGGCGCCCAGGTTATCCAGGATCAGGTCCACCTCGTCCTTCATGTCCGCCTCGGGCACAGTGGCCAGGTCCCGGTACCAGAGCGGACCGTCCCCCTGGTAGGCGAGCTCGAGCCGCGAAGGATAGGTGGGCTCGCCGTAAACCAGGGCTCTTTGGATATCGGTCAATTCATTGCGGTAGCGGTCATTGATCTTCTGGATACTCCAGAGGGAGAACTTTTCGCTGATCCCCCCGTGGACAAAGACGGTTTCATCGATCTTGATGATGATATTCCGCCGGAGAAGCCATTTGCCGTACTTGTTATTGAAGTTGACCAGGTACTCATGCTGGGCGTCCGGGTCGTTCTTCAAGGCATTCCAGAACTCTTCGGCGATGACCTCAAAAGGGGTGCGGTCGCCGCGGGCCTGGGCGATGCTCTGGCGTTTCTGGAGCTCTCTCTCTCTCCGCCGGCGGTATTTTTCGGGCAGAAAGGACTTGAACTGGTTTGCCGCGAGGTAATCGGGATACCGGAAGATGACCCCTCCGATATTCAGCTCCTCATGGTTGCCCAGGAGCACATGGACTTTGCCGCCGGCCGCCTCGGCCTCGCGTTCCAGGGCCATCAACACGTCCAGGATTTCCTTGGCGTTCGGGCCTCTGTCCATGATGTCCCCTGTCTGGACGAAGTGAGTGTCGCCGGCCTTCCAATGCAGGCCGCCATCGACCAATCCCGTGCCTTTGATGATTTTCTCGAAGTTCTCGTAATCCCCGTGAAGGTCGCCGATGACGATGATCTTCCGAACCCCGGTCCAGGTCGACGGGATGTCCTTCGCCCGGGAAAGGGTGATGGAGGTGACGCTTCGCGCCTGACCATGGCCCACGCAAGAAATAAGGCCTAAAAGCGCCAGGCAAAACGCCGTTGACCAACGCCTCAAGCTCGGGCGTAGTCCCTGGCCGGCCGAAACGCCTTCGTCCGGGAACTTCCTCCCTTTCTTGCGCCTCCGCGAGGTCGACATTACCCCTATGGTATTCGAACGGCCGGAGAAGTCAACCTGGAAAAAAGCGGTCTGTCCTGAAAGTCCGTATCATTCTGAGATCCCGCAAAGTCCCGCCCATCGACGGCCCTCCGCGCGCGAGATTATCCGGCCCTCAGGGGGGTGTGGATTCCGAAAGAAACGACCGGAGCTTGCCGCTCCGGCCGAAGCTCTCGAGTTTTCTCAGCGCTTTGGCCTCGATCTGGCGGATGCGCTCACGGGTCACCTTGAAGACGTCGCCGACTTCTTCGAGGGTGTGCTCCTTGCCGTCCATCAATCCGAACCGGAGCTTCAGGACTTCCGCCTCCCGTTCGGTGAGGTTGTCCAGGGCGTGCTCGATCTGCTCCCTCAGGTTGCGGTGGATGACGGTGTCCTCGGGGGACGGGCTGCTCTTGTCCTCGATGAACTCGCCCAGGCGGCTCTCTTCTTCGTCCCCGATCGGAGCGTCGAGCGATACCGATTCCTGGGCGGCCTTGATAATCTCGCGGATCTTGGGGACGGACAAGGCCATCCGGCGGGCCAGTTCCTCGTGGGTGGGCTCCCGGCCCCTGTCCTGGACATAGGTCTGGGTGATCTTTTTCAGCCGGTTGATGGTCTCGACCATGTGCACGGGAATCCGGATCGTCCGGGCCTGGTCGGCGATCGAACGCGTGATCGCCTGCTTGATCCACCAGGTGGCGTAGGTCGAGAACTTGTAGCCGCGGCGGTAATCGAACTTCTCGACGGCCCTCATCAGGCCGATATTGCCCTCCTGGATGAGGTCCAGGAAGCCCAGGCCGCGGTGGGTGTATTTTTTGGCGATCGACACGACGAGCCGCAGGTTGGCCTCGACCAGCTCTTTTTTGGCCCGTTCGCTGAGCTGCTTGCCCAGGCTGATTTCACGCAGGATCTGCAGGGATTCGACGCAGCTCACCCCGGTCTGCGTCTGGGTCTCCCTGAGCCGCCTGTTTGCCTCCGCGATCCTGCGCCGGAGGTCCGTCTTCCGTTCCGGGTCCCGGGTCCGCCGGAGAGTCAGGGCCCATTCCTCCTTGGTCTCCGCCAGCTCGCCGTATTTCTGGAAGGCGGCCCGGATTCGTTCGATGATCTCCTCGAGGCGAGCCGGCCAAATATTCAGCGCCGAGATCAACTCGATCTGCTCGTTCACCAGGCGGCCGCGCCGGAACATGGTCTTCCTCCGGGCCGGTATCTTCCGGAGCCTGGCGCGACGGTCCCGAAGCTTTCTGAAGGTTCCGAGGAGCGCTTTCCGCCGGGCCTCGAGCTTGTCCTCCTCCAGGTCCTCCCCGCAATCGAACAATTCGGGGAGGGAGGCCGGCTCGGACTTGATTCTCTCTTCAAAACCCGCGAGCTCCGCCAGCAGCAGGTTCGTCCGGGTCAGGGCCTTGAGGATGGTTTTATGGCCCTTCTCGATCTGCTTGGCGAGGGTAATTTCTCCCTCGCGGGTCAAGAGAGAAATGCTGCCCATGTCCCTCAGATAGAGCTTGACCGGGTCGGCGATGGGCTCGTCGCCCTCCGTGAACGCCATCCGCCGCAGGGGGCTGCGGATCTTCATCAGCCATTCGACGTCGTCTTCAAGCTCCTGGCTGTCGCGCAGCGGGTGCTTGGAGCGGTCGAAGGGAGGTTCGTCTTTTTTCATGAACAACAATCCGCGTCTTCCGACACTCTAAAAATCCCCCTCCCTCTTAAGGTCGATTTCCCAGGCTTTCGGTCAAATTCAATATCAGATATTAAAGCCGCTTTGTCAAGGATTTTCCCCCGGCCGGCGCTGCCGCTCCCGGCGTGGTTTTATTGATTTTTGGGAGCGATTTTCCGATAATAGCAGCAGGTTATCGCAAGGAGCTTGAGATGAAGATCACCGCCAGGCTGCAGAACGACATCTTGATATTCGATATCGAAGGGGAGATCAAGCGCTCGGACATCACCGACATCACCCTCCACCAGCTTGTCAAAGAGCAGCTCGACGCCGGCCGGCGGAAGATACTCCTCAACTTCGAGCAGGTGGAATTCATCGACAGCTTCGGAGTGGGCGAGATCCTGGCGAGCTACATCTCCATCCACAACCTGGGCGGCAAGCTGAAGCTCGTCCGGATCTCAAAAAAGCTATACTTGATTTTCCAGGTGACCGGCTTGACCAGGGTCCTGGACATCTCGGAGGACGAGGACGCCGCGCTGAAGAGCTTTTTCTGAGGTCGTCGAAGCGCTCCCCAGGCTGAGGTCGGCGGACGGGTCGCTGAACTTCCCCGAACCCGATGTCCTGGTCAGGGCCGCCGGGAAAATCCGCTTCACTTGAACCGGCCGGCGGAAGAGCGGTATAATCGAACCGGGAAACGCGGATGCCGAGACTTTTTGTCTATCCGAAAAAGGGCGAAACATATTGGTTCAACCTGGAAAAGGAGAGGACCACGATCGGCCGGTCCGAGGACAACGACATTGCCCTGGCCGACCCGTTTTCTTCGGGGCATCATGTCCTGATCATGTGCGCGGAGGACGGCTACCGGATCCGCGACAGCGGCAGCAAGAACGGGACGTTTCTCAACGGCAAGAAGATCTCGGGGGAGGCCGAGCTCAAGAAGGGGGACGAGATCCTGGTCGGGTCCACCCGGATCATCTTCGACAAGGAGGTTTCGAGCAACGTCGAGGTCACCGAGATGATCTCGCCCGGGCGGAACATCAACACGATCATCCACCTGAAAGATATCTTGAAAAAGCCCGACATCGAGACGACCATCCAGGGGATGGCCACCCCCGCCGACTTCTTGAAAGCGAAGTCGGATTTCCGGTCGATGGCCGTGATCAACGCGGTCAGCCAGGCGCTCGCCCTGCATCAGCCCCTGGCCGAGCTCCTGGAGCGCATCATGGACCTGATCTCCGAGAACCTGCCGATGGACCGGGGCGTGCTGATGCTCAAGGAGGGGAACCCGCCGCAGCCCATCCCCAAGGTCATCCGGATCAACAACCGCAACCTGGCGCGGCAGAAGATCATGGTGAGCCAGAGCATCATCAACCTCGCCCTGGACAAGCACTCTTCGGTGCTCATCACCGACGCCCAGCTTGACCCGCGGTTCAGGATGAAGGACAGCGTCATCCGGTCGAACATCCATTCCGCCATGTGCGTTCCCCTCTGGAACAACCGGGAGATCATCGGCGTGCTCTACGCCGACCGCACCGCGCTCCTCGACCAGTTCACCGAGGACGACCTGCGGCTTGTAACGCTGCTGTCCAACCTGGCGGCCGTCAAGATCGAGAACGCCCAGGCCTGGGAGAGGGCGATCGAGATCGAGACCTTCAAGAAGGAGCTCGCCCGCGCGGCCCAGATTCAGAAGGACCTCCTGCCCAAACAGAACCCCGCCTGCGAGAGTTTCGACATTGCCGGGATGAATATTCCTTGCGACCAAGTGGGGGGGGACTATTATGATTTTATCCCGATCGACCCCTGCCGACTGGGCGTCATCATCGCCGACGTGTCGGGCAAAGGGATCTCCGCTTCACTGTTGATGGCTTCCCTGAGAGCCGCCCTCCACGTTGAGATCCGCCCGCAGATCAAGATCGACGACATGGCCTGCCGCCTCAACGACTTTGTCCACCAAAGCGCCGCCGTCAACCGGTTCATCACCTTCTTTTTCTGCGAGCTGGAGCTCAAGACCGGCGGGCTGAGGTACATCAACGCGGGGCACAATCCACCCGTCCTGATCGAGAAGGGCGGGGAGATATCCCGTCTGGAGCCGGGCGGCTTCTGCCTGGGAATGTTTCCGTCGGTCGTCTATGAAGCCAGGGAAGTCTGCCTGGGGGTCGGCGATACGGTGATTCTATATACTGACGGCGTGACCGACAGCCGGAATACCGAGAACCGCGAGTTCGGCGAAGAGAATCTCATCTCGGTGGTCAAGAAAAACATCAAGCAGCCCGCCGAAAAGATCGTGGAAAAGGTCAGCGCCGAGCTCACCGCCTTCACGGCGGGGACGCCCCCGTTCGACGACATGACCCTGATCATCATGAAAAGGACGGCGTGAGGCCGGTTTTTCGAGGGCGCCGGGATTGATGAAAGAGCGACTGGCCTCCGTGGATGCCTTTGGCGGGATTACCATCCTCTACCGGAAAAAGATCTTCATCAGGTTGTAAGCCGGAGCGTGAAAAATCGGGACAGGGGAAATCCCATGACGCAAAAACAGGAGAAACCCGCGGCCGCGCGCGCTGCGCTGATTGTCGGCCTCGCGGCGGCCGGCTTGGCCATTTTA
>Ga0154742_1117_pt2 | contig 25007 bp, 16 predicted proteins | sample Rifle2008BG16ft_FD_105750 | JGI IMG/M metagenome (GOLD analysis project Ga0154742, IMG submission 105750) | Candidatus Aminicenantes bacterium RBG_16_63_16 | reverse complement strand
CACGCGAAGCACATCGGCGTCAGCTCGTCGAAATCGATGACCGGGCACATGCTGGGCGCCGCCGGGGCCGTCGAGGCGGGGTTCTGCGCGCTGAGCTTGACCCACCAGATCATGACGCCGACCATCAACTACGAACAGCCGGACCCGGACTGCGACCTCGATTACGTTCCCAACGCGGCGCGCCCGGCGGAGATCGCCTACGCGCTCAGCAACTCCTTCGGGTTCGGCGGGACGAACGGTTGTCTCATCCTCAAGCGGTATGAAGACAAAGCCTAGCTCGGCTGAGGTCTTTCCGGTTCGTCCTCTCCCCCGGTGGGAGAGGGTTGGGGTGAGGGGGACAGACAAGTTCGAAAGGAGCGGCTCATGAACATACTCGTTTTCGTCAAGCGCGTTCCCGACACGGAGTCGAAGATCAAAATCGGCCCGGACGGGAAATCAGTCGTCGAAGACGGGCTGAATTTCATCATCAGCCCCTACGACGAATATGCCATGGAAGAAGCCCTGAGGATCCGCGAGGCCAAGGGCGGCAAGGTGACGGCGGTGACCGTGGGCGGCGAGGCCGCGCTCGTGATCCTGAGGAAGTGCCTGGCGATGGGCGCGGACGAGGCGCTCTTCGTCAAGGACCCGCTCCCCGAGAGCTATGACGGGCTGCGCACGGCCAGGATCATCGCGCGCCTGGTCACGGCCAGGTTTCCCGATTTCGAGCTCCTACTTTTCGGTAAGCAGGCCGTGGGCGATGACAACTCGCAGGTACCGTCGATGACGGCCGAGTTCCTGGGCATCGCCCAGGCGAACGTGGTCGTCAAGCTGGAGGTCGAGGGCGGCCGCGCGACGGCCTGGCGCGAAGTCGAGGGCGGCCAGGAGAAGGTCGTCCTGACGCTCCCGGCGGTCATCAGCGCCCAGAAGGGCCTGAACGAGCCCCGTTACGAGACGCTCAAAGGCATCATGATGGCCAAGAAAAGGCCCATCCCCGAGGTCTCGCTCGAGGAGCTCGGCCTCCGCGGCGAGGACGCCGCGCCGGCCGTGTCCGTCGTCCGCGTAGAGCCGCCGCCGGCGCGCGCGGCCGGCCGCGTGGTGGCCGGGTCCCCGGAGGACCTGGCCCGGCAGATCGCGGCGTTTCTCCACGGCGACGCCAAGATCATCTGAGGAGCCCGCCGATGATACTGACCTACATCGAGATCAGGGACAACAAGATCAAGAAGGCGTCGCTCGAGGCGCTGGGCGAGGCGAAGAGGACCGCCGAGCGGCTGAACATCCCGGCGGCCGCGGTGGTCGTCGGCAGCACCGTCGAGAGCCTGGCGACCGAGCTCCTGGCCGGCGGCGCGGCCAAGGTCTTCATCCTGGAAAACCCGGCGTTCGGCCGATATTCCACCCAGGACCACGCGCAGGCCCTGGCCGAGCTGGCCGGGAAAATCAAGCCCTTGGCGATATTCTTCTCGGGGACGGCGCTCGGCAGGGACCTGGCACCCCGGCTGGCCGCCAGGCTGGGGGCGGGGCTGGCGTCCGATTGCACGCGCATCGCCGTCGACGGAGGCCAGGTCGAATACACGCGACCGATCTTCGCGGGCAAGGCGCTCCTCACCTTGCGGCTGAACACGTCGCCGCAGCTCGCGACCCTCCGGCCCAACGTCTTCCCGGTCTTCCCGCCGGCCACCGCGGCGGGCGAGGTCGTCAGGGAGAGCGCCGGCGTTCCGGCCGACCGGACCCGGGCCGAGGTGGCCGAGATCATCGGCGAGCAGGGCGGCGAGACCGATGTCTGCGAGGCCGATATCATCATCTCCGGCGGCCGCGGGATGAAGGGGCCGGAAAACTTCGGGCTTCTCCGGGAGCTGGCCGCGCTGTTGCCGCGGGCGGCCGTGGGCGCCTCGCGCTCGGCGGTCGATTCGGGCTGGATCGGCCATCAGCACCAGGTCGGACAAACCGGGAAGACCGTTTCCCCGAACCTCTATCTGGCGTTCGGCATCTCGGGCGCCATCCAGCACGTCGCCGGGATGTCTTCGTCCAAAGTCATCGTGGCCGTGAACAAAGACCCGGAGGCGCCGATCTTCAAGGTGGCGGACTTCGGCGCGGTGGGCGACCTCTTCGAGGTCATCCCCCGTCTTCGGGACGAGATCAAAAAGCTCCGTTCGGAATAAGCCGGCGCCTCCGACCTGGGCAACCTGAACTTCACGGATTGGTATACCGCGACCCGGAATAGGTGCCGCCCCGGGCCTCGAATTCCGGGCGCTCGACAGGCCTTTAGTCCTTCGAGAAGTTCTGCAAGGTTTCGAGGTAATATTCCGGCAGCCCGATGTCATAGCGCTGGCCGTCGATCATCAGTCCGAGGAAGCCGTCCTCCTGCCGGAGGCGGTCGAGGGCCGAAGTGAGCTGGAACTCGCCCCGCTCCCGGACGTTGTTACGGACGTGCTCCTCCAGGTAGACGAAGATCTGGGGCTTGATGATGTACTGCCCGAACACCGTCAGGTACTCGTTCTCCCCGAGGCCAGACACGCGCAGGTTGCTCCGGGCGTAGTCGACCGTCGGCTTTTCGGCGAACTCGGTGATGTTCAGCACCCGGCCATCCTCGAGCCAGGTCCCCGTCGCCGTCCCGAAGTTGGCGATCTTCTCCTCGGGCGACCGCCGCAGGCCCAGGACGCTCAGGCCGTGCGCGGTGTAAGCTTCGGTCAGCTGCTCGGCGCAGGATTTCTCTCCCTTGGATTTGTAGAGGTGGTCGCCGAGCATCAGCAGGAAGGGCTCGTTCCCGATCGCTTCGCGCGCGCACAGGACCGCATGCCCGAACCCCTCCTGATTTTTCTGGGTGATGAAGGTCACCTGCCGGCCGATCTCCAGGATCCGCCGCGAATACTCCTGGAAGTGCGCCGGCAGCTTGTTGTAGTTCTCGATCGTGATCTGGATGTTGAAGAACGACTGGAAGGCCTCCAGGTCGTTTTCCTGAACGATGATGATCACCTCCTCGATGCCCGCGCGGAGCGCTTCCTCGACGATCAGCAGGATGGCCGGCTTGGCGATCCCCTGGCTGTCGACGATCGGAAACAGCTCCTTCTTGGTGGCCTTGGAGGCGGGGAAAAGACGGGTCCCGAAACCTGCCGCAGGGATCAACACCTTGCGCACCTTCTGGCCAGTCCGCAGGGTCAGCTTGAGGGCGTGCATCCCCAGGTCGCGTTCGATGATCTCGATGACCGCCTGCTGGTCGGGTTCGCTCCGGGCGATGAGCTGGGCCGTGCCGTCGCCCTGCGAGCCGACGCCCTTGCCGCCCCAGACGTGGGGCTTCAGGGGTTCGTAGTCGAGCACGCGGTGGAGAACCGGGGCGGTCAGCTCTTCCGGACAGGCGGGGATGGCGTACCGGTCGAAGAACGCCTGGGCCTCCTGCATCAGCGCCCCCAGCTTCTTCGCGTCGCCCTGCTCGAGGCACTCCACGGCCTGGTGGACGATCCGCTTGTTGATCGAGCCCAGGAGCTCCTGGACTCCCTTTTCGGTATCATCCTTGGCCAGGGGATAGGACCGGTTGAGCCGGGCCAGGATTTCCATGGTGTCCTTCCTGGCCTGGAGGTCGACGATCACGAAATACATCTCCCGGGGGACGCGAAGCTCGGTGACGTCGATCCGGTCGCCGTCGAAAGTCATCAGGATGGGCCGGTTGCCGAAGGCGCAGCCCTGGTCCATCCGGCCGCAGCGGGAGGGGGTGGTTATCTCTCCCTGGTAGGCGAGCTCCATTTCGCCGCGGACGGTCATCTTCAGGTCGTAAACCCGGTTGAACGCCCGGGCGGTCAGGACGCAGATGGCGGCGCTCGAGGAGAGCCCTTTCTTGAGGGGCAGGTCGGTCCGGGTGTTGTCGATGACCAGGCCGCGGACGTGGTAGTTGATGAGGATCTGGTAGGCGACGCCCGCGATGTAGCTCCAGAAGCCGCCTTTTCGGGCCTCCTCGAGGAGGGCCCTGGCGTCCATGGGGATTTCATGGGGACCGACCCTTTCGCCCGCAGGCGTCGTCGACGTCAGGACGAGCGAGTGGGGATGGGGCGAGACCTCGGCGTAAACCCCCTGGTCCGTGCCCGTCAGGAGCGTGTAGCCCTTCTCGATGTCGGCGTTGATCCGGCGGTAGCCGCCGGCCCAGTCCGAGTGTTCGCCGAAAAGACAGATCCGGCCCGGGACGAATATCTTCACCTGGCCCTCCGTATCAGAAATGGGGACAAGCCCGGGCCCGTCCCCGTAGAATCGTCCTTTTTCACCACTTCGCGATGATATTCTCCGGGTTGCTGGCCGAAATCTGATTCCAGACGCCGTTGTTCCACAGCCAGACGCCGAGCGTCCCGAAGTCGGCGGCGATCTCGGTTTCCTGGTCGAGGTCGATGTTGGCCGCGACCAGCAGCTCCGGGTTGACGCCGGATATCTGAACCCAGCCGCCGGTGTCAAAGAGCCAGATGCCGATCGTGCCGAAGTCGGCCACCACCTCGTCACCCGCATCGGCAGTGACGTTGGCCGCGATCAGGAGCTCGGGGTTGGCGCCCGAGATCTGGGCCCAGGCGCCGGCGTCGTAAACCCAGGCGCCGAGCGCGCCGAAATCGCAGATCAGCTCTTCCTGGGGGTCGGCATCGAGTTGACCGGCGGCCAGACCCTCCGGGTTCACCCCGGAGATTTGCGTCCAGGCGCCGCCGGCGTTGAACCAAAGCCCCGTGCCCCCGAAATCCACGACGAGCTCGTTGCTCGGATTGGGATCGATATCGGCGACCAGCGCCGCGTCCGCGTTCAGCCCTGAGATCTGGCTCCAGACGCTCTCGTTCCAGAACCAGAGACCCGTCGCCCCGAAATCGCCCGCCAGCTCCTCCCGGCCGTCGACATCCGCTTCCCCGGCCAGCGCCCAATCGGCATTCACCCCCGAAAGCTGCATCCAGGTCCCGAGGTTCCACAGCCAGAGCCCGGTCGTCCCGAAGTCTCCCACGATCCCGTCGGCCGAGTCCCCGTCGGTGTCGGCGGCGATCAGGCCGTCCGCGTTGACGCCGGAAAGCTGCGTCCAGGCTGCGCCGTCCGCGAGCCAGCAGCCGAACATCCCGAAGTCGACCGCGAGCTCGTCCACCAAGTCCCCGTCCGTATCGGCGGCCGCCAGCCCGTCCGCGTTCGCCCCGGTGAGCTGGGTCCAGACGTAGTTGTCCCAGGTCCAGAGCCCGAGCGTCCCGAAGTCGACGGCGAGCCCGTTGACGGAAGGCGGCATGACCGCGGCGATGGTGAAGACGGCGTTGCTCGTATCCGAGGGGCTGCCGTCGGTCTCGCTCACCCGCACCAGGCAGTTCGTGGACGGCGTGTTGGGCACGGTCCAGGCATAGCTCCCGTCGTTTTCCGTCGAGGCGATGACGGCCAGCCAGCCGGACCCGCCGTCGGTCGAGTAATCGATCTTGATATTGCCCGCAACACCCGTGGACGACCAGGTGATGGCGTGCACCGCGCCGATGGTCAGGCTTTCCCCGCCGTTCGGCGAGCCGACCGTGATCGTGGGCGAGACGACGACCCCGATGGTGAAGACGGCGTTGCTCGTATCGGAGGGGTTGCCGTCGGTTTCGCTCACCCGCGCCAGGCAGGTTATCGACGGCGTGTTGGGCACGGTCCAGGAGTAGCTCCCGTCGTTCTCGGTCGAGGCGATGATGGTTGTCCAGTTCGTGCCGCTGTTGGTCGAGTATTCTAGCTTGACGTTGCCCAGGGTCCCGCTGCTTGTCCAGGTGATGGAGAAACTCTGCCCGACGTTCAGGACCTCGCCGCCGTTGGGCGCCGTAAGAGTGAGAGTCCCCGAATCGCCCAAATAGACATCCGTAGTCGTCGTCTGTCCGGCGCTGACCGTGACCGTGTCCGCCGCCGCGTAGGACGTTTTATCGCTGTACCACTCCTGGATGCCGAGCCAGGACACCTGGGTCAGGAGCTTGTAGCTTCCGGGGATGAACCCGCCCAGGCTGAAGGCGCCGTTAACATCCGTGCCGACGTTCACCAGCATGCAGTTGCCCCCGTCGAGGGTGAAGACCTGGATTCCCGCGTTGGCGATGGGATTACCCTGAACGTCGCGCACCTGGCCGGCGATCGTGCCCCCGGCGGTGCCGGGGCCAAGGACAGCGTCGATGTTCGCCGTCGTCTGGTCGGCGGTGACGGTGACCCCGTCGGCCGCCGGCAGCGTCAACTTATCGTTGTAGAACTCGGCGGCATACTGGCCGCCCGCGGCCTCGCTGGCGCTGAAAAATATCTTATACTGGCCCGGCCGGACGCCGCCGATCGAGTAGTAGCCCGCCGCGTCCGTCTTGGGGCCGGCGTCCACCCGGTCGTTTGTCAGGGCGTCGTGGGTTCGCACCTGGACGTTGGCGATGCCGGCTCCCGCCCCGTTCGTGACGCGGCCTGTCACCCAGCCGCAGGTTTCGAGGACGGCGTCGATATTAGGCACCACGGCGCCGTCGGTCAGGACCACCGGCGTCCCCGTCCAAACCCACCCTCTCGGCACCACGTCATTGTAGAGCTCTCTGGCGTAATTTCCCGGCGTGGTCGTCGGGCTGAACAGGATAAAGTAGGTTCCGGCGGGAATGCCCCTGATGGTGTAGGTGCCGTCGATGCCCGTGGAAACGCTGTATTGGGTTGAGAGCTCGTATCCTTGGAGCTCCGCCCGGACAATGACGTTGCGGAGGCCCATGCCGCCGGCGTTCGACACCCGGCCGCTGATGGTCGCCCCGCCCGAGGCCAGGCTGGCGTTGACGCCGCTGAGGGTCTGCCCGGCCGTCACGGCCAGCGGGTCGGCGGACGCGAGGTCCAGCTTGTTGTTGAAGAATTCGCGAATATAGGAGGCGGCGTACTTGCTGTTATAGGTGAAGGGGTTGAACTCGAGCTTGTAGCTTCCTGTGACGAGGCCTTTGACCTGGAAGTTGCCGCTCCCGTCCGTCGTGGCCGCGGCCGCCCAGACTCCCGTGGAGTCGACGGCGTTCACGGTGATCTCGCCGATGCCCAGCCCCGTGGACTGGGACGTCACCCGCCCGCTGATGATGCCGCCAGCGGCCAAAACGGCGTTGATGCCCGAGAGCGTCCCGCCGGCGGTGACGTTGATGACGTCCGCCGCCTGCGGGGTCAACTTATCGTTATACCATTCGCGGATAACGTTCGCCCCCGCCCCGGAAGTATTGAACAGAACCTTGTAGCTACCGGCCGGGATCGCGCGGAGCGTGTAATTGCCGCTGGCGTTGGTCATTGCCGAAAGACCTGCGGAATTGAGATAGGTATCGTAGAGCTCCACCTTGACGCCGTTAACGCCGGCGCTCCCGTCCGTCACCGTGCCGCTGATCGTCCCGCTTGCCTCGAGCTGGGCGTTGATATTGGAGGTCGTGCTGCCGGCGAGGACGGTGACATCGGCAGCCGTCCATAGGGCATAGCGGTCGCTGTACCATTCGGAGACATAGTCCAGGCCGTTGTTGCTGAACAAGACGCGGTAGGTGCCGGCGGCCAGGCCGCCGCTCGAATAGTCGCCGTTGATGTCGCTGAGCGGCTGCACGACAGTGTTGCCGTAAACATCCTTGATCTGGACCCGGATGTTCTGAATCCCCGCGCCGCCGGGCCCGGTGACGCGGCCGGTGATGCCGCCGCCGGCGGCGAGCTGGGCATTGATATCCCAGTTCCAAAGCCAGCTGGACACGGTGATCGTATCGCCCGCGGCGAAGGTCATTTTGTCTCTGTAGTATTCGCTGGCGTAGCCCGCCGCCGTCCCGTCAAAATAGGCCCAATACGTGCCCTCCGGAATAGCATAGATATAGTAGTAGCCCATCGAATCTGTCGTGTCGGATCCGACGGCCTGGTTGGTGGAGTCTCTCACCTGGACGGTGACATTCTGGATGCCGACCGCGGACAGGTTGGTGACCCGGCCCCGGACGCGGCCGACAGGCGTCAGCCCGGCGTCGCGTCCCGTCAGCGCCTGGCCGGCCGTCACCGTGATCGTGTCGGCCGAGGCAAAATCGGCCTTGTCGTTATACCATTCCGGTGTGAGCCAGCGGTTAAGCCGGTTGAAATACAGCTTATAATTGCCCGCCGCCACGCCGCTGAAAACATAAAAACCGCTCGTGTTCGCGGTCACCGATTGATAGAACTGGTTCGCCGCCGTCCAGAGCTCGACCCGGATGCCGTTGAGCAGCGCTCCTGTCTTGCTGTCCGTCACGGTGCCGCTGACCGACCCGCCCTGGACCAGAACGGCGTTGACGCCGGAGACCGTGCCGCCCGAAGTCACCGCGATTGAATCGGCGGTGTCAAACGAGGCCTTGTCATTGTGCCATTCGCTAGCGAAGCTCGTCGTGTTGGCGTGAAAGAGAAGCCTGACGTTGGCCGTCGGCAGGTAGCGGATCTGGTAATTGCCCGTGGGACCCGTTATCGACGAACCCATGGAAATCAGCGTTTGCGTCGTGTCGTAGGCGATGACCTGGACATTGCCGATGGGGTTCGTGCCGTCCGTTACCTGGCCAAAGATCTTCCCCTCGGGAGCAAGCTGGGCGTTAATCGCACTCGCCGTCTGCCGCGGCTGGATCGAGACCCAGTCGGCCGCTCCATACGAGGTCTTGTCGTTATACCACTCGAGGGCCTGGCCACCCTGATTTTGCTGGAAACGGACCTTGCACTTCCCGTTCTCGACGAAAACGCCGTTGGCGATGTAGTCGCCGTTGTTATCCGTCCACCCGAAGGCGATCTGGTTTCCCAGCTCATCATAGACGCGCACAAACTGGCCGGGCACCGGATTGCCCAGGTTGTCCGTGACATGGCCCGTGATGGCGGCGCCATCGGCATACGTGGCATCGATTCCCGAAAGAGTCTGGTTGGCCGCGATGGTCAAAGTTTGGGCCGCGGCGAAGTCGCCGGTTTTCGGGTAGTAAAACCCGCCGATGACGTAGAGGTCGCTCGGGACGGCGGTTCGGATGTCAGGGGTCTGGAACAGGGCCTTGTAGTTGCCGCCTGTGAAGGCAAAATGGAAATACCCGCCGGCATCCGTAAACGCATCGTAGAGCTGGTCGTCCCAGCCGGAAAGGTTCTCGGGATAAAACTTCACGCCGATGTTCTGGATTCCCTGGCCCAGGGAGTTCGTGACGCGGCCGGTGATCTCCCCGATGGCAAGGTCGCCGACGGCGATGATCATGTCGTATAAGCACGAAGTGGTGTATTCAACGTTGACGTAATACCAGCCGGCGGTCAGGTTCGCGGCATAGATCGTCTCCTCGGAGCGGGCGCTGACGGCCATCCCGATGAGGTTCCCGGCCGAGTCGCGGATGGCGATATCCATATCGTCCAGGGCAGGATCGGGGAGGAAGATGCGGCAGTTGGTCGTCGAAAACCGCAGGTCTTTTCCTTGCGCGACATAGACCTTATGCCAGTCGGCGTCGCCCTCCGCGTATTGGATGCGGTCGGTGTAGGTGCCGGGCGTCAGGGTTTCGGCCTGCGTTATGTTATCGTTTGGCTCGTTGGGGTCAAAACGAAGCTGGGCATTGATTCCCGTCAGGGAGCCGCCGGCGGTGACCGTAATGATGTCGGCGGTGCTGAAGAACGGCTTGTCATTATACCATTCGGGAACCGCGGGAATTCCGGTCGGCCATTCAAAGTAAAAGAGTATCTTATAGGTCCCGACTGCGAGGTCGGGTTTAGAATAATTTCCGCTGCCGTCGGTATAAACGTCGGCCCGGCTGCTCCCCGAGCCGCTGTCGAAGAACTCGACGCGGATATTCGCGATCCCGGCGCCGAGGGGGTCGGTGACCCGTCCGCTGACGCTCCCGGTCTGGCCGAGAAGAGCGGGGGGACCGAAAATAAAAACAAGAGATATAAGGATAAAAGGCAGTGGGTACTTTTTCATTGGCGCCTCCTCAGCCCAGCCGCCTCCAGGCGGGGACAGGCACTATCTCAAGAGCAAGTCCCTTTTCCGGAGCTCTCTCTTTAGCCGGGGCCCGAAAACAACGATGCCCACGGGGAGAAGCTCCCTTGCGGGGCCTTCCCCCACTGATCACATACCTAATCCGTCGGCTGAAAATCCGGTCGGGACGGGCTTCGAAAAGGCGCCCGCCCCCGTCGATCTACCAGATCCAGAGGCCGATGGCGCCGAAGTCCGCTACCAGCTTCTCGAAAGTGTCGCCGCTCAAGTCGGCGGCCCCCAGGTTCTCCGCCTGGGACCCGGTCATCTGCGTCCAGGTGCCGGATTTCCATTTGTAGACCCCGAGCGAGGGGAAATTGGCGACGATCACGGCCTTGCCGTCGCCGTCCATCTTGGCCGCCGCCATCTTGGTCGGGTTGGAGCCTGAAAGCAGGGTCCATGCCCCCGACTGATATATCGAAACGCCGGCCGCGCCGAAGTCGCCGATAATCTCGTCTCCACCCATGCCGTCCGTATCGCCCGCGATCATGTCCTCGACGTCGGAGGCGCTGATCTGGCCCCAGGCTCCGGCCTGGTAGCGCCACAGCCCGGAGGCGCCGAAGTCGACGTAGGCCTCATCCGCCGCGTCACCGTTGACATTGGCCTTGATCATCATCTGGGGGTTGCTCGGGCTGATCTGGCTCCATGTTCCCGACTGCCACAGCCAGGTGCCGGTGGCGCCGAAGTCGGCCACGACCTCCTGCGCGCCCGCCCCGTTCAGGTTGGCGGCGAGCACGGCCTCCGGGTTGACGGCCGAGAGCTGGGACCAGACGCCGGCCGCCCAGGTCCAGAGGCCGAGCGTGCCGAAGTCGCCGACGATATCCTGGGTCCCGTTCCCGTCGACATCGGCGGCGATGACACCGTCGGGGTTGACGCCGCTCAGGATCTGCCAGGCGCCGGTGTTATATATCCACAGGCCGGTCGCCCCGAAATCGCCGATGATCTCCTGGGTCCCGTTGCCGTCGACATCGGCGGCCACCGTGCCGTCGGGGTTGACGCCGCTCAGGATCTGCCACGACCCGCTCCCGTAGAGCCAGAGCCCGGTCGACCCGAAGTCGCCGGCCAGCTCTTCGGCTCCCGTTCCATCGACGTTCACCCGCATCGAAGCCTGCGGGTTGACGCCGCTCAGGATCTGCCAATCCCTCCCGTTCGTGTAGGTGACGGCGTCGACCCAGGCGCAGTCGGAGCCGCTGGATACGCTCTCGTCTTTCTTGTATGACCAGCGCAGGGTGTGAACCCCGGCCGGGATGGCCTGAGTCACCAGATACCAGCTGCTGCCGATCCCGGAATAGCGCCAGGACCAGTTCGAGTCGATATAAAAATAAGCATAATCATAACTGGCCTCGGACGATATTCTCCACTGCCAGGTTACGGTGCCCGGGCCGAGAACGGTCGTCGCCATGGCAGTCTCTTCGTTATGAGTGATCACGGCGCTCTGGGCGGCGTCGTTTCCGGCGTAGTAGGTCGTCGTCTGGCCGTACCAGCCCTTCCCCTCCGTGCCCCAGCTCAGGGCGGTGTTGTCCACCGCTTCACCCAGGTCGACGCCGTAGACGGCCAGCGCCGTATGGATGGCGTTCATCGTCACCGTTGTGGTCGCGGTGGTCGCGTGCTCGGCCCCGTCCAGGTACCATTTCTGGAAGCTCAGGGAGCCGGAGGTTGCGGCGGCCGTCAGGGTGACGGCCGTGCCGTCCAGGTAATTGCGGGTAAAGTCGGTCGTGCCGCTGCCGTAACCCGAGACGTCGTTGGGAGATACGGTGACCGCTGTCCCGGAATTCGTGGCCTTGACGGCCAGCTGCTTCGTCCCCGCGTACGGGAATGCGACGTTGAAGGAGATGGTGCTCCCCACGGCGCCCACGCCCGAGATGTCCAAGCCGCCCGCGCTCCCGTTCGTCAGGAAGCTCGAAGGGTTCGTCGTGTCGTTGATCGCGGTCCGGCCGACCGTGGAGTTGAAATTGGCGCTTCCCGGGGAACCGTCGGTCGTCGTCGTGCCGTTCGGCCGGTAGATGTAAACCTCGTCCGGGGGGCCGTTCGCATTCCCGGTGTAGGCGGGGTTGATCCGGATGACGAGCAGGCCCTCGCCGGGCAGGGAGTTCTCGAAGGTCGTCGTCTTTTTCCTGAATTCGAGGACCCAGTATTCCGTGGCGCTCCAGGGCGACCTGATCTTGTAGCAGTTGTTGGTCGCCGACGAGAGTGGGCTGAGGGTGTACGTCCCGGGCGTCGTGATCTCGGGGATCGAGGCGATCCAGGTCCCATACTTGTATTTCATATAGGAGAGCATGTGGCGGGGCGGGTTGGAGTCGTACTCCATCAGCCCCCAGGTATAGACGGGATGGAGGTTGGTATAGGTGTAATAGTGATAGAGGTCGGGCGCGCCCAGGGAATGGAACATCTCGTGGCAGAGCACGCCGACGCCCGCGCTGGTCATGGCGTTCTGGAGCTGGAAGTTGTAAGTGTAAACCCGTTTGCTGTTGATGTAAGCGGTCTGGCTGTAGAGGGACCACATGTGGGGCCAGAGGAGCGTCGACCAGGCCGTGGTGGCGCCATCGATGACGAAACAGACATTGTCGACATACCCGTCGCTGTCGCCGTCGAGGTTCAGCCCGGCGGGGACCAAAGAGCTCACGGCGTCGACGGCGTTCTTCAGCAAAGTGTGCTCCCGGTCTCTCCGGTCGGTGCCGCTGTTCCCTCCCGTATAGCCCGTCGGGTTCGTGGAGGCATCATAGGGCTTGAAATAGTTCCGGTCGTGGCTGTCCTGGTAGGAGACGACCGTCGTCGTCGGCGTCGGGTAAAAAGTCGTCGAAATCGACAGGGCGCCGTAGGAGGCCTCATAGAAATAGTTGCGCATGGAGTTATACGAGGCCGTGACGTTGTTGAACATGTTGTCGTAGAGCGAGATGGCGTCGGTGAACTCGGCCTCGCCGGCGAACCGGATGAAGACGACGAGGTTGTTGATCGTCCCCCACTTCGGCGCCTGGAGGATCTGCTTCGGGTTGGCCGGCGAGCCCTCGGGGAAGATCTCGGACGGCTTGGGCCGGAGCTCGGGCGCCACCATGAGGTATTTGGGCAGGGCGAGGGCATCCACGTTCCTTTGGTTCGCCTGGATGTCCGAGGTGACGATCAGGCCCGAGGAGACGAGCCGGCCGTGGTCGTCCTTGGCATAAACGTAATAGCCGGTGCCGGAATCCTGAATGATCGTATAGCCGGCCTTGTCATGAAGCCAGTTGTAGAATTCGTCGCCGCTCGCGTACAGGGCGAGCGTCTCGCCGTTCGGCTGGGTGACGGGCACCGGGACGTTGACCAGGTACGCCGCTTGCAGTAAAACGGCGGCGCCGGCCAGGAAAAGGACCACCAGAGGCCAGCGGCCCAGCGAAATTTTCATGCCGCTCCATGGGTTTTTTATCACGTTCCCCTCCTCTTCTTTTAAGCGTCAAGAATACCGGCGGCGGCAATGGCGTCCGCGACCGGTAAGATAGGACTTCCTTTTTCCCTTGGCAGAAGGAAAAACACGCGCCTATTTTGGCCCACTTTTCAGGGAAAAGTCAAACGGTTTTTTTTGTAAAAAACATGGGGAGAATCCTGAAAATCGGGCCGGGGCGCCGGCCTCCTAGATTCCCGGATGGGGGGCGCGGACCGTCAGATGGAAGACCGGGGCGATGTAGCCCCAGACGACGAAGACAAAGAAGATGACCTCGAAGACGAGGAAAACGGCGACCAAGGCCCGGCCGGCCCGGCGGCCGAATAGATCCCCCAGGCTTTCCAGCCCGAGGACGAACAGGAAAGCCACCGGAAAGATGGCCGGGAACAGGTATCGGCCCTGGGGAGTGATGCGGGTGGCGGTGGCCGCGGCCAGGATGGCCGCGAGCTGGAGCCCCACGGCGAAGGCCGAATAACCAACCAGCCTGCCTGTCCAAGGCTTCTCGCCGAGGCCGGCCGCGGCCAGTCCGGCCGGCTTTTTCATTATCCAGCGTCGCGCCGCGAAGACGAGGATTCCCGCGAGCGAAAGAAGTCCGGCCATCCGCCAGATAAGATAGCCGACATCCGCCGCGGAAAAAGCCATCCAGCCGAACATGAGCCAGAAGCTGTCCACGAAGCGCAGGAGGGATAACCCGGCGAATCCGGAGCCCACGGCCGGGCCTGCCGGCGCCGAACGGTCCAGGAAGTAGGCGGCGATGGTCTTGAGACCGCTGAAGAACTGCGGCGAGAAAAACCAGGCGGCCCAGGAAAGGACGACGAGAGCGAAGATCAAGTACAGCCCGGCGGCGGCCAGCGACCTGAGCGGCCGGCCCCGTCGCCAAAAGAACAGCGGCAGCACGGCCGCCAAGGGAATGAGATAGAAGCTCGAGCGGTCGGTCAGAAACCCCGCCAGCGCGGTGAGAGGAAGAATGATGATGGCCGCGGAGCCGGCCGCTCCGGAACACCAAGAAACCAACCCATAGAAAAACAGCGCGCCCCAGAAAATGGACAGGCTTTCCGGGTTCACGCTCAGGGAGAGAACCGAGAACTGCGGCAGGAAAAGGACGAAGAAAAAGCCCAGGCCCCGGGTCGCGCCCTGGCTCGCGGCAACGTTCGCGAAGGCGGCCGCGAGCAGGAGCAGGGAGCCGCCAAAAAGGAGCGCCGAAAAGACCCGGCTCGCGTGATATAGTGACAGGACGTCCTTTGAAGGGAGGAGCTTGAGAAGCGCTCCCAGCGCCGCATGATAGAGGACGAGATGGCCGGTCAGGCCGGCCGATTCGCTGTATTTCAGAAACGGAATGTCCGAGAACCTGTCCGGGAGTTTGGCGGGCCGGCCCATGCCGGCCATTCTCCACCAGTCAAAGCGGTCCATCAGGCGGATGACCTCGGCCTCGATCGCGGGGGCCTGCCCGCTGCCCAGGGTATAGCGAAGGATAGTGGCGAAGTGCTGGATCTCATCCGGGTTCTGGAAGGGCGGGACAAGAATGTTGAGGAGGAGGCAAAGAGCCGCGGCGTAAAGAAGGATCAGTCGTTTACTCATAAAACAGCGAACCTTTGCCCGGGGGCAGGTTGTGGCCGCCTGTCTCCAGCTCGTACAGCCCGAGGCCGGCGAACCAGACGGTTCCCGTCCCCCACATCCGCAGGAGCGGCTGGACGCTGGGAATCCCCAACTCGCCGTTGTCGAAGACGAAGAGAACGCGGCGCCACTCGCCGGCCGCCGGATCGAGTTCCCGCTCGGGCATCAATTCGGGAGAGGCGAGCCAGAAGGAAGGCCGCTCAGTGCGGCCCAGGGTGCGGTAGAAGAAATCGAGGACATAGGTTTTCGCGCCGAGCGGAACGGCCTGTTTCCGGATGAACCCCGCCCGGCAGGGGACCTTGCCCGGCTCAGTCCTGACAAAGAAGCCCATCACGCGGAGCGCTCCGCCGGCCTGCGGATCGGGCCCGCCGGCGAAGCTCCCCCTGGAGAACGGCTCGCGGCTGGACAGGTCCAGGAATTCCCAGGATTTCTCGAGCGAATCCCGGTCCGCCAATCCGGCAGCCGCGATCACGTTTTCTCCAACCTTCGCCTTCGCGGGATCGATCTTCAGAAGTCGCGCCAGGGCCGACCGCAGCGCTCCCCCCCCGGCCTGTGAACCCGCCTCGGGCAATGCCGAACGAAGGGCCGAAGGAGGGATCTCGGGGTATTCCGCCGGCGGCTCTCCCCCGATCCCTTGGCTGGTTTTCCAATCCCGTAATTTCCGCTCGAGGCCGGGGTTCTTCCTCCAGGCGAGATAGCTCAACAGGGGGGACAGACACTCCGGGGGCAGCCGGCCGTCACGGACGGACGCGGTCAGGGCCCGAAAGCTCAAGTCGTTGAATTCCGGGTCGGCCACCATCCCGAAAAATAAGGCGTCGAAGCTCTGCCAGTCCCCCGTCAAATTCTCGCCGCCATACAGTCCCAGCTCCTCCAGGATGACGTTATCGGGGAACCTGGCCGTGACGCGCCCGAGGAAGGCCGCCGTGTCCTTTTTCTTGATTTGGAGATCACCGCGCCGGAGATGGGCCGCGAGCCAGCCGGACAGAAACTCCGGGTCCGCCGCCTCATCCGTGAGAAGGGGCAGCAGGCCCGGCCGGCGGTAGGCGCAATCGGCCATGGCCTTGAGGTAGCTCCGGTCGTTCTTGCCGGAGCGGAGCGCGGCGCCGGCCAGCCGGAACAGGAAAAGCGTCTTATCAAAAGTCAGGCCGAGGAGGACCAGCAGGATGGGGAGGCCGGCGAGCAGGACGGTCCTCTTTCTCCCGGTGAGCCGGGAAAAGTCGGACCCGGGACTAGGCGGACCCTCCCGGCCTGCCCTGATAGCCAATGCCCATGTCCTTGAGTGACCGGAGTATACCCGGTTCGTCGCCCGCCTCCGCCGCCTCGAGAAGAGCCTTCAGGTTTTCCGAAAAACGGCGGCCATCCACCTCGTTCGGAGGGGCGACAAAGATCTTGTCGAACTCGGTGCCCCGGGCCTTCTCCTCATCGACGAGGATCTCCTCCAGGAGTTTCTCGCCGGGCCGGAGGCCGACGTACAGGATCTCGAGGTCGTCCTCGGCGTAGCCCGACAGCTTGATCAGATCCCTGGCCAGGTCTTGGATGCGGATCGGATCCCCCATATCGAGGACGAGGATTTCGCCGCGGCCGCCGATGGTCCCCGCCTGGATGATGAGCTGGACGGCCTCGGAGATCGACATGAAGTAGCGCCGGACGTCGGGATGGGTGATGGTCAGCGGGCCTCCCTCGGCGATCTGGGCGCGGAACAAGGGGACCACGCTGCCCCGGCTGCCGACGACGTTCCCGAACCGGACGCAGGAAAAACGGGTGCCGCCGGCCGCCGCCAGCTCCTGGATGAGGATCTCGCCGATTTTTTTCGCGGCGCCCATGACGCTCGTGGGATTAACGGCCTTGTCGGTGGAGATGAAGATGAAGCTCTCCACGCCCCGCTCGGCGGCCAGCTCGGCCGTGGTCTTGGTCCCCAGGACGTTGTTGGAGATCGCCTCGGCGACGTTGGCCTCCATCAGCGGAACATGCTTGTGCGCCGCGGCATGAAAGATGATCTGGGGCCGGTACTTCTCGAAGATCGGCGCGAGCCGGGCCCGGCTCCGGACATCGCCGATCACGGGGACGGCCTTGACTTCCGGAAACTCCTTCCTCATCCGGCCGTCAATCTCGTAGATGCTGAATTCGTCCTTGTCCAGCATGACCAGCTCGGCGGGTTTCAGGCCGGCCAGCTGTCGGCAGAGCTCGGAGCCGATCGAGCCCCCGGCTCCGGTCACCATGATCCGTTTATTCCGGTAGTGGCCGGCGATGTCCTGGCGGTGGCTTTCGAACTGGACAACGCTCCGGCCGAGGACGTCTTCAATATTGATCTCCCGGATCCGCATGATCTTGACTTCGTCGTCGAACAGCTCGAACAGCCCCGGGACGATCCTGACTTTAATCCTGGCTTTCTCGCAGGCCTCTTTGATCCTGCGGATGTCCTTGGACGAGGCGTTGGCGATCGTGATGATGGCCTCGTCGACCCGGTTTCGGCGCACGATCTCGGCCAGGCGCGAAGTGTCACCCAGGACGCGGACCCCCTGGATGACGCTCAGGTATTTCTTGGGGTCGTCATCGACGAAACCGACGACGCTCAGCCCGAGGTCGGGACGCTGCTTGAGCTCCTTGACCACGATGTTCCCGGCGTCCCCGGCGCCGATCAGGAGCACGTTTTTTCTGATGGGCTTGCCGACGTTGTTGAGGGCCCCACGGTTCGACCGCTCGTGGACCAGCCGGCGGACCATGCGGGCGCCGGTCGTCCCGACGAGCGCCAGCAGGAACTCGAGGGCGGTGACGCTGAGGGGCACCCGGAAGAGCGTGTACTTCGCCGGCAGGAACAGCCGCAACCCGAGCAGCACGACGGAGACCGGGAGAAGGGCGGCCGCGATGAGAAAGACCTCCCGGATGGAGATGTATCTCCAGGCGACCGAATATACGGAGAGCAGGAAAAAAAGCAGCAGCCTGAAGATGACGAGATAGGGAACAAGAACAGCCATCTGCCGGAGAAAATCACCGGGCGGCCAGCCCTCGAAACGGATGAGATAGGCCGCCACGGCGGCCGCGGCAAAAACCAGGAGATCCAGGACGACCTGACTGATGCCCTGGACAAGCCAACGGACGCGCTTTCTCATGCCGGCCGGGGCCTCATGCCCTTTAAAATCTTCTTCAGGGTCTCGCCGACCAGGTCGATATCGCCCGGCGCAAGATTATTATGGAACGGCAGGGCGATCGTCCTTTCCGAGATTCTTTCCGTGATCGGGAAATCGCCCTTCCGGAACCCGAACTCCCGGCGGTAGAAAGGCTGGAGGTGGATGGGGGAGAAATAGTCGCTGCAGCCGATGCCGGCCTGCCGAAGCTTGGCCAGGACGAAGTCCCGGTCCCGGCGCCGGAAACGGCCGGCGAGCCTCACGACGTAGACAAACCAGCTGATCTTTTTATCGGGCTCGAACGGCGGCGGGATGATTTCCGGAATCTCCTTGAGCTTCTCGTCATACAGCCTGGCCACCCGCTCCCTTTTTTCGATGATCTCCCCGATCCGCTCGAGCTGGGCGATACCCAGGGCGCAATTGATGTCGCTCAGGCGGTAGTTGAACCCCAGCCGGGCGTGCTGCAGCCAGCCGCCGCCGGGCGCCCGGCCTTGGTTCCTCAGGCTCCGGCACAGGGCGGCGAGCTTCTTGTCGTCGGTGACGATCATGCCGCCTTCGCCGGTCGTCATCTGCTTGTTGGGATAGAAGGCGAAGACGCCGCAGTCTCCGAAAGTCCCCGCCTTTTTCCAGATGATATTCCGGCTCTTTTCCGCAGGAAACAGAAGCTCCGCGCCAACGGCCTCGCAGGCGTCCTCGATGACCGGAAGATCGTATTGAGCGGCCAACCCGAGGATCTCGGACATTTCGCAGGGCCGGCCGAAAACATGAACTGGAAGAATTCCCCTGAGCTTTTTCCCTCTCGCGGACTTGCGCAATGATCTTATGCAGCTTTCGAGTTTATTTGTATCTACATTGTAGAAACGTTCATCTATATCTACGAAAGCAGGTTTCACCCGTTCAAAAAGCAGACAATTAGCGGACGCGATAAAACTAAAGGGCGTCGTTATGACCTCGTCGCCTTCCTTAAGGCCGAGTGCTCGGACGCAGAGATGGAGGCCGCTCGTTCCGCTATTTACAGCCACCGCCTGCTTTGACCCCACATAGGCGGCGAATTTTTCTTCGAATTCGCCAAGGCGCGGCCCCAGACTGAGGTTCGGAGTCCTCATCACTTCCAGGACCCTTTCCCGCTCCAGGTCCGTGATGTCGGGCCGGGCGAGAGGCAGCTTTTCCTTCATTTTGGAGGTTCCTTGACTTTCGGGCGCGTCCCGACCACGCGGACCGGGGCGCCGACGTTGATCGTCCAGGGCTCGACATCCTTGAGCACGATCCCGCCGCTCCCGATGATCGCCCCTTCGCCGATCGTGATGTTGGGATGGATGATGACGTTGGCCCCGACGAAAACATCTTTTTCGAGGACGATCTTTCCTCGGATGACGCACTGCTCTTCGGCCGGGATGAGAGGGCAGATCCGCTGGCCGTCTCCGTAGTGGTGGGTGCCCGTGATGAGGCGCGCTCCGGTGGCGATCCCCACGAAATCGCCCGTGACGAGCTCGCCGCCGCCGATGACGCTGACGAACGACGCGATGTGATTGAACTTTCCGATCCTGACGCCCGTGCCGCCGTTGATAAAGGTAAAATCGTCGATCTGGCTCCCGTCGTCGACCTCGACGACCTCGCCCTTGACGATCTTGACCATCGGGAAAATTCTGACGCCCCGTCCCAGGCGCTTCAGCGTTTTAAGGTCGGTCAGGTTCAGGCTATCCTGGCTCATCGAAACTTTTCTCCCTCGGGAAAGTTACCGCGCTAGAGGCAGAATCTTATCAGGGCAGGACAACGAAATCAACAGCCTGGGCGGGCGAGCCCGCCGGGGAATCCAGGGGGAGGAATCTGGTGTAGCCCAGGCTTCTCAAAAGGTCCAGGCATTTTTGCCTGGGTTCCTGACCATGAGTCGAGAGCAGGATCGATGGCCGATGCGCCGACAGCAGCTCCCGCGCGCCTTCGAGCACCCGGACCTCAGCGCCTTCCACATCGACCTTGATGACCGCTGGTACGACCGCGTAAAAAGCCACGAACATGTCGAGGGGGACGGCCACCACGGGCTGCCCTTTTCCCCGGGACAGCCTGCCGGTGGCGCAATTCTCTCCCTCTTCGAAGGACGCCAGTCCGAAGCAATCCGAAACCGCCCAGGGGACGACGGTCACGTTGTCGACCTTGTTCAGCCGGAGCGTGGAGGTGAGATAGCGGAGATTGCGGAGCAGCGGCTCGAAGGCATAGACATGCCCCGCATACCTGGCGAAAAGGAGGCTGTACAACCCGACATTGGCTCCGATGTCGAAGCAGACGGTTTCGGGCGAAGCGAGCTTTCGCGCCGTCTCGAGCTGCTCCGGCTCGGCCCAGTTCAACAGGGGGGACAGCCCTTTTCCCTCTCCCGCGGCCGCCCCCGCGATCCACCTCGCGCCGCGCAGCGGGCCCCGGAGGATCTTCAGGGGCGTCCCGGTCGGGACCAGCTTGCCGAGCCGCGCCGAAACGGACCTTAAGAATCGTTTGTTCATTGCTTCCCTCGCGAGTTCCGCGTCTTAAGCCGCGGCCACCCTCAGCCTTCGCTCCCCGGGCCGCTCCCCATAAACTCCTCGGCCGTGTCGAACCCCGGCTGGTTGATCCCCCTTCGCCGCAGGACATTCGCCACCGTGAGCCCGAGGATCCGGAGGTCGAGCCCGAGGCTCCGGTTGTCGACATACCAGACGTCGTGCCGGAACTTCTCTTCCCAGGTGATCGCGTTCCGGCCGTTGACCTGCGCCCAGCCGGTGACCCCCGGCTTGACCTCGTGGCGGCGGGCCTGTTCTTTCGTGTAGCGCCCGAGATACTGCGGCATCAGCGGGCGGGGGCCGACCAGGCTCATCTCTCCCTTAAGCACGTTCCATAGCTCCGGGAGCTCATCCAGGCTCGCCCGGCGCAGGAAGAGGCCCACCGAGGTCAGCCTCGCGCCTTCGGGCAGCCTTCGGCCGCCCGCCGGGCCGTCCTCGCGCATTGTGCGGAACTTATAGATTGTGAACAGCCGGTCGTCCTGGCCCGGCCTCGCCTGCCGGAAAAAGACGGGGCCACGCGAGGAAAGGCTCACGGCCAGGGCAATGGCCAGGTACGCGGGCAGCAAGACAACGAGCCCCGTCAGGCTCACGGCGATGTCCAGCCCCCGCTTGAGCCGGAGTTGCGTTTTTTGTTTCATGGCTTTTGGGCGGCCGGGGAAGCCCTTAAAAAGGTGAGGTTGAGTTTTTTCATCAGGGCCAACAGCATCAGGGCGCCCCAGAATCTTAAGCTCTCGGCCGGGCTTTGAAAGAGAGAAAAGAGGCCGACATACATAAGGAGAATGAGCAGGGCCAGGCTGACCAGGCTGCCGTTTTTCAGCCAGTCGAGATAGCTTCGCGCCAGGAAATAGCCGAACCCCAGGGGAATCAGGATGACGGCCAGGTACCGGCCGTCAAAATAAAGGCTGTAGAGGACGGTATAGAACGCATTCGCCAGCAGGGGCTCGCCCTTTTCATCCCTCCCCACCTCCTGGGGCACCGCCATATAGGCTCCGCTCTCGCCGGCCACGGGGATGAGACCCGGGTTGAACCGCCGGAGCATGACCACAGCTACCGTGTCGAGTCCCCCGATGATGCTGCGGCCGTACGACAGGCGCATGTTCAGCCGCGAAATCGGCGAGCCCAGCTCCTGGTCAAACAGGACAAACCCGACGGTGTGATATTCGACCAGGACCTTCTTGAACGTGGTCAGGAGGCCGGTGTGCTTTTTTTCGCGCAGGACGCTGACCGAAAGGAGCGCCGCCATCCCGACCGTCAGGCCAACGGCCAGGATGATGAGAGATCGGGTTCTCTTCGGGGCGAGCTCCGTCTCCGGCCGGCCGGCCTCGGCCGGAACCCCGGGCTTGGGCGCCCGGCCCTGGACGACGAAGACATAGGTCAGGACAGCCAGGGCCAGGATATAGTAAAAATTGAACCGTCCGAGCATCAGGCCGGCTTCCATCGTCAACAGGACCACGGAGAGGAAGAGAAGCATCTTCCGGCGAAACCTGAAATAGAGGATGAGGCCGACGGTAAGCGAGAAAAAAATGACCGGCAGGACAAGGATCTCGAACAGGAACTGGGGGTAGGCCCCCCCGAAAAGGGGGCTCGGCTCATCGAGCGAGCCGAAGGCGGCCGCCCGATACTTGACGGGGTCGCCCGAGAGCAGCAGGGGGACGGCCCGGACCAGCAGGAACGCCACGACCGGAAAATAGAGGATGTTCAGCCAGACAAGGTACCGGCTGTTGAGGCGGAAATTCTCGTTGGCTCTGGCGACCGCCCCCGTGGGGCGGGACCTGGCGAAGGCCAGTTTGCTCCCTAAGAAGACGGCCGAAACCAGGACCAAGACCATGACTTGGGTCCTGGCGCCGGGGATGAACAGGCCGGTCAGGCTGAAGTTTGCCACCCAGAGCCAAAGGCACCACCAGATGATGACGAGAGACACGGGGTTGAGGGCTCTCCGGAATTTGACGGCGCTCGAGAGAACCGCTAGGGCGCCGAACACGGGAAGAAGGACTATGAACTCGGACACTCCCTGCACCTCGGCGTCATGATCTCAGCGGGTCCTCGGCAAGATGTTGGCGGCCCATTTTATCCGGTTGATGACCCGCTTGTGAACCGGGAGGAGGAAGATGTTCCTGGCCTCGAAATCGTCCGCTTCCCGGTCCGGAAGAACAAAAGTCGGATGGACCAGCGTCTCGAGGCTTCCCGTTCCGATCCGGGACATCAGGTTCTTCGGGTCGAACGTGTTCGTGGCGCGCGGTCCCCAGCCCAGGTTGGACACCAGGTTCACGTTGGGGATGACGCACAAGCCGTTCTGCGCGAAGATGGCGTAGGTCCATTGAAAATCCCAGACCGTCGTGATCCGGCCCCGGGCGACGTTCTGGAAAATGATCCTCCAGTATCTTCTCATGCCCGGGCTGGGGAGGATGTTCCGCAGCTGCCGCTGCTCGAGAAAAAGGGGGAGCGTCTTCAGGTCGACATCAAAGTGGGCCCAGGCCCGTCTCCAGCTGGCCCAGCCCCAGCACCGCATGTACCGGGAAAAGTAGTAACTGCCATCACCCCGCTTCCGCCCGTATTGCAGGTTGGTGCCGCTGATGTGCATGACCCGCGTATCGTTTCTGTAATGGTCCAGCAATTCCCGGCAGAACCCGAAGAAACTGGGATCGGGAAGGCAGTCGTCTTCCAGGATTATCCCTTCCTCGACGTTCTGGAAGAACCAGTCGAGGGCTTTGGCGACGCCTGTCTTGGCCCCCAGGTTATGCGTCCGGAAGTCCCGCCGGAAATCGCAGTCCCAGTCCACCTGGATTGCCTCTTGCGCCTGGCGGCAAAGCTCCGCTTCTCCCGGGCGGTCCTCCCTGGGGCCGTCGGCGACGACGAAGAGCCGGGCGGGCCTGGCCCGGCGGATCTCGGCAAAAACCTGCCGGGTGACATCGGGCCGGTTGAAGATAAGGAAAAGAACGGGAGTTGAAAGGCTGTCTGCGGTCATGCTGGCGTCCCCTCCACCATCACGTCCCCTTCACCGGCCCTCGAGCGGGCCGGACCGGTTCTCCCGGTCAAACCTCCAGGGCATGAAGAGCGCCCTGGTCATCATGATGAATATTCTCCTCGTTTTCGCGGACCCGGCATAGAAAAAATAAGAAGCCACCGCCTGGGAGGCGACCATGGTCGCGGCCGCGCCCACGATGCCGTAGAGCGGGATGATGAGCAGGTTCAGCCCGACCTTGACCGCCGCGCCGGCCAGCGAGGCCCAGAGGGTGAATTTCTGGTAGCCGTTGATCATCGTCCAGATGGAAGCCGCCAAGCCCAGAAAAACGAACACCCCGGCCCAGATATGGATGGCCAGGACCGGGCCGGATTCCTTGAACTCCGGTCCATAGACCAGGACGACCAGCCGGCTCGAGGCGAATGTCATGACCACAGCGAGACCCACGGACAGGACCGCCATGACGTTGAAGACGTTCTGGTACTTTCGGAAAAACACGGCCGGCTGGCCCTGGAAATAGTCGACCAGGACCGGAAAGACGGATGAGGTGATGCCCATGGGGATGAAATACCAGATCTCGGAGAATTTCACGGCGGCGGCGTAAAGGCCGACGGCCCGGTTGTCGAGCAGGCTTCCCAGCATGACCTGGTCGATCTTCATGTAGATCAGGATGGCAAACCCGCTGATGATGAGCGGCCAGGATTCGGCCAGGAGCGTCCTGGCCAGGCTGCGGTCGAGCTTCCAGGCCCTGAGGCTGTTCCCCGCCCAGCGGTAAACGAGAGCCAGGGCGGCCGCCGCGAACACGCTCTCGGCCGCCGTGGCCAGGGCGAGCGAGAGGAGCGAGGCGGAGCCGAACACGAGCCCGACCTTGATGACCGAGACCAGAATGAAGGCCGAGTTCCGGGCGAGGACAGGGTATTTCGACCGGATCTGGGCCTGGAACCAGAAGTCCACCACGTCCAGGGCGTTGAAAATCAGGGCGGCCCCGAAGGCGGCGGTCAAGACGATGACGAGCGTGTCGTGGGGCTTGAACGCTCCGATCGCGGCCAATATGACGAGGAACGTGACGACCCCGCCGGCCAACTTCATCCAGAAGGCCGTGCCCAGGATGACATCTCGTCGGGAAAAGTCCTTCGAGATCTCCCGGATGACGATCCGGTCCAGCCCGAGACCCGCCACCGTCATGAACATGCCGGCGAAAGCCAGGGCGTAGCTGAAAACGCCGAAGCGGTCCGGGCCCAGGTAACGGGTGATGAGGACGCTCACGAAAACGCCCACGCCCATCCGGAAGAGCTTGTCGAACGACTGCCAGCCAAAGTTCCGGATGACCTTGGCCAGGACCGGACGCCCCGTCAGGAAGGCCGGTCCGGCCGGGGGCAGGACATTCACTTTTCTTCCTCGCTCGGGATGATTTCCGACGCAACAATGCGCTCAAAGCATGCCATATTCTATGTAACGGCGGGAAAAAGTGTCA
>Ga0154742_1036_pt4 | contig 25313 bp, 17 predicted proteins | sample Rifle2008BG16ft_FD_105750 | JGI IMG/M metagenome (GOLD analysis project Ga0154742, IMG submission 105750) | Candidatus Aminicenantes bacterium RBG_16_63_16 | reverse complement strand
CTCCCCGTCTCCACGGTGACGAGTCTGGGCGCGACCGAGATCGAGATGCTTAAGCCCCTCGACCTCTCCGAGGTCATAAAATACGCGCCCGGCGCCATGGTCACCGTCGGGAATAAAAACGAATATTCGCTCAAGCTCAGGGGTTTCGACAACAGACGGATCGCCCTCCTCGTCGACGGCGTGCCGGTCATCGACCCCTACTACGGGTCTTTCGACCTGAAGACCATCGCCGCCGGCGGCGTCGAGTCCGTCCAGATCACGCAGGGCCCCTCGTCTGTCCTATACGGCCCCAACACCATGGGCGGCATCGTTAATGTCATTACCCGACGGCCCGGCCCCGAGCCCAGGGTTTTGCTTTCGGCATCCTATGGCGACAGGAGCACGAAGAGCCTGACGCTCGATTCCTCGTATCTTTGGAAGAAATTCGGGTTCGCCGCGGCCGCCGGCCACCAGGACTCGAACGGCTACAACTACCCGGACCCCGGCGGGACCGATTTGGCGCGCGCCAACAGCGACTACAGCCGGACGAACCTCAACCTTAAGCTCTATTACAACCCCAACAACCGCTCCGAGATCATGGTGAACGGCGGCTACTACCATTCGGAATACGGCCTGCCGCCCGATCTCTACGGAAGGGCTCGCTACTGGCGCTTTCCGAACTGGGACCGGACAATGCTCAACGCGGGCGGGTTCACGGCGCTCGGGGAGCGGTCCAGCCTGCGTTTCCGGGCTTTTTATGTCCGGTACGACAACAGCCTGGATTTTTTCAGCAACCAGGCCATGACCGTCCGGCAGTCGCGCAGCACCTTCGAAAACGCCGATTACGGCGTCTTCGGGATCGGCGACTTTTGCCTTGCCCCCTGGAACTCGCTCAAGGTCAGCCTCTACTATCAGGGCGACAAGGTCCGGACCCAGGATGACGTCAACCTGCCATGGACGACGTTCGACCAGGCTACGTTCTCGAGCGGCGTCGAAGACCATCTCACGCTGACGCAAAGATGGCGGGTGATCTTCGGGGCGAGCTGGGATCACCTCGCCAAGTTCGAGGGCCAGAGCACGTCCCGCGTGAACCCTCTCGTCGGTTTGAAGTATTCGCCGGCCGAAGATCTGGACCTCCATCTCTCTTACGCGGCCAAATCGCGGTTCCCCTCGATGAACTCGCTCTACTCTCCCAGCCAGGGCAACCCGGACCTCAGGAGCGAGCGCGCCGCGACGTGGGAAATCGGGGCCATTTACAACCGCGGAATCTACCTGGCGGGGGCCGTCTTCGCCACGGAGCTCTACGACATGATCAACAGCTTCCGGCTGCCCAGCGGGCTGCGCGCGTATTTCAACATCGGGGAGTCGCGGATGAAAGGCGCCGAGGTCCAGCTTCAGAAAAGCTGGCCCTGGCTGATGGCGACCGTGAACTACACCTACCTCGACCACCTGAATATCTCCGACAACCGCCCGCTCGACGTCCTGTCCCGCCACAACCTGACATTTGAACTGGATGTTCAACTCCCGGCGCGGCTGCGACTCGGAGTGGCCGGGCTTTTCGCATCGAAATCCTACTGGTATGACAATAACGCCCGAAAGCTCCTCACGATCGCGGACTACGGCTACCTGGATGTCGTCTTGTCCTGGCCGGCCGGCGGTTTCGCGCCTTTTGTCAAAGTCGCGAACGTCTTCGACACTTACTTCATCACGGAGCCCGGATTCCCCTGGCGGGGGCGCTATATTGAGGTGGGTCTCAGGACAGACGTGCTGAAATAGCGCGGGCCCGCGGGAATCCGGCTATTCCGAAGCTTCCCACAGGGCGGCGACGCACTTGGCGCTGGTCAGCGCGGCGTTGAGGTCGTCCACCCGGTAAAACAGGCTGACGATCCTCCCCTTCGCCGTCTCGACCGAGCTCGGGTAGCCGCAGTCGGTGTTCGGACAATCGTCGGCCAGGATGATTTTTCCGCTCATGTCCCAGGTTTTGCCGCCGTCCCGGCTCAACACGGCGCGCGCTCCCCGGGGAGGGTTCCGCTCGCCGTAGGTCATCAGAATCCAACCGCTTTGGAGGCGGACGAGGTCGGCCGGATGCTCGAGGTCGACCGTTATCTGGACCGGTTCGCTCCAGGCGTACCCGTCGTCTTCGGAACGGGTCACGGCCAGGTGTCCGCCCTTCTCGGAGCGCATGGCGGCCAGCAGCTTGGCGCCGCCCAGGTCGACGACAGCCGTCTCGTTGTAGTGCTTCCCGAGGAGTGAGGGGTCCCCCCAGGTCTTCCCTCCGTCTTTCGAACGGAAGACATAGCTTTCGTTGCCGCGTCCATCAGAAAACTCAAAGTAGACGGGCATGACAACGGTGCCGTCGGCCAGCGTGATGATTTTTCCGTAGGGCGAGACGGCCCCCTTCCCCGCGTAAAAAGAATATATCCCCTCGCTCCGCTCGGGCCGCGTCCACGATTTCCCCTTGTCTTTCGAGCGCATGATGTAGACGCCGTCAAACACCCGTTCCTCGCGCTTCGGCGAAAGGTTGAGCCCGGAGGGGTCATAGCCGCTGAGCACGGCATAGGCCAGGAGGACCGTCCCGTCGGCCGTCTGCCCGAGAGCGGGGTTCCGGTCGTCTTCCGGGCCGTCGACCGCTGTCCACGGTTTGGACCAGGTCCGCCCCGCGTCCCCGGAGATCGAGAGGACGAGCCGCCCGCCCTTGCCGATGTGCGGCGCGCCAGCCCTCATGACCGCCAAGATCTCCCCGCTCGAAAGGCGGATGGCCACCGGAAAGTAGCCGCCGTTCTCCATGACCGTGACGCGCTCGACCGGCGGTGCGGCCGCTGCGATGACGAAAACAACGGCCAGGATCGCGAAAATACAGATGACCATGAACTGTAAGCTGGACGTGCGCATGCTGTTCCTCTCCTTGATTCAATGGACTTGCTTTAATTATACACAGTGCACAAGCCAATCGCTCGAATAAAGTCCGTGTGGGCGCTTATCTTTTCGTGCCCCCGCGACCCAACAGGGTCGGATGGGGATCGCGCCCCGAAGACCCCCGTAGCGGAAGGGGACCCGTCGGCTGTGCCGACGGGGGAACCGACGGGACTGGTTCCCGGGGGCCGGGGGGATAGGGGTGCATCGCCATCCGACCCGGCGTCGGCGCGCCGGCCGCGGGGTTTGACAGGGCCGCTCGGGATTGGATATATTCGACCCTCGCGGCGCGGCCGCCGCGGATCTTCAACTCCAGGCGAAACACGGACGGCCTAACATGACTCACCATCAACCGGAGAAGGAAACCATGACCCCCCGCGAGCGGGTCCTGAAGGCGGTCAACCACGAGGTTCCCGACCGCGTGCCGATCGACCTCGGCGGCAACCAGACCGGCATCCACAAGAACGCCTACCGGAGCCTCATCCGCGAGCTGGGGTTCCCGGAGGAGATCGAGATCATGGACGCCGTCCAGCAGCTCGCCCGGCCGAGCGAGCGGGTGCTGGAGCGGTTTCACGTCGACACGCGTTACGTCGCGGCGGGTCCCAGTGCGGCTTACAAGGGCGGCATCGTCAGGGCGGAGCGCGACGGCCGCGTCTGGTACGACCTGATCGACGAATTCGGCGTCCACTGGTCGATGCCCGACGACCAGAAGCTTTACATGGACGTCAGCTTCAGCCCGCTGGCCGACGCCACGATCAAGGATGTCCGCGACTACCCCTGGCCCAAGGGCGATGATCCGGCCCGGTTCGCCGGGCTGCGCGACCGGGCCCTCCGGATCCGCAGGGAAACTCCCTACGCCGTCGTCAGCGGCATCTCGGGGGTCGTCTACGAAACCTGCTGGTACATGCGCGGGCTCGAGCGCTGGTTCATGGACCTCCTGACCGACCCGGAATTCTGCGAGGCCGTGATCGACCAGACGCTCAAGTTCTGGCTGGACTGGTTCCGCTTGTTTCTCGACGAGGCCGGCGACGTCGTGGATGTGATCATGATCGGCGACGACCTGGCCGGCCAGGATGGGCCCCTGTTCAGCCCGGAGATCTACCGCCGCCTGGTCAAACCCCGCCAGAAGCGACTCGTCCAGTACATTCGGTCGCGGACCCGGGCGAAGATCTGGTACCACACCTGCGGGTCCTGCGCGGTCTACATCCCCGACCTCCTCGACAACGGCATCCACATCCTGAATCCCGTGCAGACGAGCGCCCGGAACATGGATCCTTTCGACCTCAAGCGCCGGTTCGGCCGCGACCTCGTCTTCTGGGGAGGCGGCTGCGACGCCCAGCACATCCTGTCGCGGGGGACCCCGGCCGAGGTCGCGGCCAACGTCCAGCATCATTTGGCGGCGCTCATGCCCGGGGGCGGCTATGTCTTCAACAGCATCCACAATATCCAGGGCGAAGTGCCGCCAGCCAACGTCACCGCCCTGTTCGACACGGCCTACCAAGAGGGGTTCTATTAGGACCGGCGCATCAAAGCAGCAACTGGACGGATTGGGATGCGCCCCGCAGACCCCCGTAGCGGAGGGGGACCCGTCGGGCTCTCCGACGGGGGAACCGACGGGACTGGTTCCCGGGGGCCGGGGGGATAGGGGCGCATCGCCGTCCGTCCCGGCTGCGATATACAAAGAAACGGCCAAGAGGAGCGATCCATGAGACCCATCTGGCGGCTGCCGGTTCTCTTCGTCCTAGCCCTAATGATCATGAGCGGCGCCGCCCCGGCGCGCGGAGCCCAGGACGCAGGAGCTGGCGACCGGCTCTGTCCCAGTCCCCCGAGGACCGATTTCCGGGCCTCCTGGATCTGGGTGCCGGAAAGCGCCGGCTTCGACCGCCGCAACAGCTACGCCTACTTCAGGAAGGCGTTTTCCGCCGCGGGGGATCTGAGCGTTAATGTCGCCGCGGACAATACCTATGAGCTCTACCTCGACGGCAAGTTTATCGACCGCGGCACCGCCCCGGCCGATACGGCCTACAAGACGTTCGACACCTACCGGACCTCCGTCTCTCCCGGCCGGCACGTGATCGCCCTCCTGGTCCACCACATCGGCCAGGTCTGCGCCACGGCCATGCGCTCGAGACCGGGGCTCCTCGTCGAGGTGACGGGCGAAGGCGGCCCGCCGGTTCTCTCGGACGCGAGCTGGAAGACGCTGCCGGCCTCGGGCTACCAGCAATATCTCCCCGCCATGATGTCCCATTTCGGGTTCTATGAGGTCGTCGATTATGAAAAAGCGCCCCAGGACTGGCAGTCCCCGGATTACGACGATTCGGCCTGGTTGGAAGCGGAGGTCATCGGCCGCGCCGGCTCAACCGACTGGCCGCGGCTCATCCCGCGGGACATTCCGCCGCTGGAAACCCGGATCGTGAAGGCGGACAAGGTCATCGCCCGCGGCGGCTGGTCCTTCGGCCCCCTCGCTGAAGCCGAAAGAGACGTCACCGTGGCGGTCGAGATGGTCTCCCGCGTCCGTCAAAAAAGCGACGCGCAACCCCTGGCTTTCCCTCTCGAGCTCTCGCGAGGGACCGATAGCGAATTCGCGGTCATCGATTTCGGACGCGAGGTGACGGGCCATCTCCGGCTGACGTTCGAGGGCGCCAAGGCAGGCCAGCGCCTGGACATCGGCTATGACGAGATCCTGGACAAAAACGGACTGCCCAATCCCCGGCGCACCTACGTCCACTTCGCCGACCGCGCCTATCTCCGCGAGGGCCAGCCGGAGCTCGCGATCCATGGCGGCCGCGGGTTCCGCTACATCATGGTCGACGTCTCCGCCGGGAAGGGCGGGCTGACTCTCACGGGCGCGCGGCTGGATGAGCGCACCTTTCCCGTGCCGGTCCAGGGGACCTTCCGGAGCTCGGACGCGGAGCTCGACAGGCTGTATCAGGTCGGCCTCCTGACCACGCGCCTGTGCATGCTCGACAGCTATGTGGATTGCCCCGGACGGGAACGGGTGATGTGGATGGACATGGCGGTCGAAGCCCAGTGCAGCATCTACGGGTTCGACGCCGCCCCGCTGTGGCGGCACTGTCTCTATCTTTTCGCGCAGAACGTCAGCCGGCTCGAGTCCGTCGCGGGCGCGGTCAAGGGTTTCGCTCCTTGTGATTACGATCCCCTGCTCGTGAGCTACACGATGTACTATCTCCTCTCGCTCTGCGATTATTACCTTTACAGCGGCGACCTCAAGACATGCGAATTCTTGTTCCCCACGGTGATGAAGCAATTCGAGATTCTCCGCCGGTTCACGACGCCCGAGGGGCTGATCAACGACAAGTGGCCGGGCTGGGGGACGTTCCTCGACTGGTCGGCTATGGACTACGGGGGCATATCGTCCTGCAACAGCGCCATTTATATCCGGGCCCACCGCGAAGTCGCCAGGCTGGCGCTCGCCCTGCGTCATGACGACACGGCCCGAGAGCTCGACGAGCGGGCCGCCGCGCTGGCGAGGGCCTACCGCCGCGCCTTCTGGTCGCCCCCGGAGGGGCTGTTCGTGGACGCCCTTTACGACGGCCAACCGAGCGGTGTGCGCAGCCAGCTGGCCAATGTCCTTGCCATCTGGGCCGGACTGACAACCGAAAAGGAGACGCGGCCGCTCCTCGCGAAAATCATAGACAAACGGGCGGTCCTGCCGCTTACGCCCGGGGACTTCAGGCTAAGGCCCGGGTTCAAGCCGCAGACCGGGGGCATCGTGCCCATCGGCACCCCCGGGCTCGGGTTTCTGCTGGCCCAGGTGTTATTCGAACACGGGATGGCCCGTGAGGCGCTCGATTACCTCCGGGAAAAGTGGGTCCCCATTTCCCGGAACGGCACATTCGCCGAGCACTTCGGGTCCGACTACAACACGAGCTACTGCCACGGCTGGGGCGCGGGACCGGTGATGCAGCTCCCGGCCTACATTCTCGGCATTCGCCCCGTTGCGCCGGGCTGGCGGGAAATCGTGATCGCGCCGCAGACGGCGGGTCTCGGGTGGGCGGAGGGCACGGTGCCCACCCCGAAGGGAGAGATCGAGGTGAAGTGGCGCTTGATCAAAGGGAAACCGAAGATCGAATACAGCGTTCCAAGCGGCATCAAGGTGATCAGGGCGGCCGCCGGCCGCGCGCCGGATGGTCCAAATTTCTGTGCCAGGCTTCCTCGAACGTGCCCGCCAAGTGCTCAGCGGATTCCCTGACAACTGAGGGCATCGGCTTTCCCCGTCTTCACGCCTTCCAGGTCAAGATCGACGTCGATGCTTTCGCGCGTATTTTTCGAGTCGTTCAATATATCACCCTGGCAACCGCGAACCTCCATTCCGGCCAGGAGGACACAAGAGAGGCCGGCAGCGTGGTGCCATAAAAAGCCATACCGGCCTATTCAGACCTTGATGCTTTCGGCAACAATCTCGGCGATATCGAGGACATGGACTTTGTCTTGAGCTTTGAGGTCCTTGGCGCCGTCGGTGAACATGGTCATGCAGTAAGGACAGGCGACGGCGATCACATCAGGCTTCTTCTCCAGCGCCTCTTTCACCCGGTTGATGTTGACGCGCTGCTCAGGGTGTTCCTCCATCCACATCCTCCCGCCGCCCGCGCCGCAGCAGAAACTCTTGGCGAGGCGGCGGTCAAATTCCAGAGCTCTCTGCCCAGTCGCGCAGACGATGAGCTCCCGCGGCTGTTCGTAGATGTCATTGTGGCGACCGAGATAGCAGGAGTCATGGAAGAGAACCCGTCCGAAACCGTTTGTCCCTTTAAGCTCAAGCTTTCCTTCTCTCACAAGCCGAGGAAGGAATTCAGAGTGGTGGTGGACCTCAGCGCCAAAGCCGAACTGGGGATAGTCGTTCTTAAAGGTTGAATAGCAGTGGGGGCAGATAGTGATGATTTTTTTGACACCCAGCTTCTCGAACTGGGCGACATTGGCCTTCGCGAATTTCTCGAATACAAACTCATTGCCGAGACGGCGCAGGGAATCACCGCAGCATTTTTCCTCGTTCCCCAGGATGCCAAAAGAAATCCCGGCTGCCGTGAGCGCTTTAACGACCGCCAGGCAGACTTTCTTGTTGCGGCTGTCGAAGCTGGCCGCACACCCCGCATAAAGGAGATATTCTGGGTTGGAGCCTTCTACGAAGCGCCGCAGGTTCGCGTCCTTCGCCCACTTATCCCTCTCCGCTGGTGCAATGCCCCAGGGATTCGAGCGCTGCTCTTCGGCCTCGAAGAAAACCGCCAGTTCCTCGGGGAACTTGGCCAGGTTCTCAGCCAAATGACGTCGCATTTTGATGATCTTGGGCACGTGCTCGATGAAGACCGGACAATTCGCCATGCAGGCACCGCAGGTCGTGCAGGCCCAGAGAGCCTCTTCAGAGATAGAACCCGCGCGGTTAGTTTCTTCGGTGATGAGGGGAAGAAGTCGGTTTGTCCGGTTGCCGTTCCGGATTTTCGTACCGTTGGCGCGGAGGTTGACCTTGCCGTCATGGATGATAAGCCGCGGGTTCAGGACTTTGCCGACCGTCGTGGCCGGGCAGTTGGCGTTGCATCGTCCGCATTCTGTGCAGGAAAAAAAGTCGAGCAAGTCTTTCCAGGAAAATTCGTCGACGATGGAGACGCCGCTGGGCCGGCCAATGTTGAATTCCTCCCTGGGCACGATCGGGATGCGCTCATAGGAGCGGCAGAAGCAATTGGGAATAGCCCATAGGATATGCATGTGCTTGCTGAAAGGAAGGTAATTCAAGAAAAAAAGGAAGATCAGGGCGTGGAGCCACCAGAAGATCTTCGTCATAACCACAAGCGTGGAGGGCGACACATTCGTCAGAAGGGGCGCCACAACATAACGACTGAAGGGCATCGCGTTCGGCGCAAAGGCCTTGCCCATAGCGATTTCAGCGCCGTGAAGGCCGAAAAAAGCCATCATCAATCCGACGATCAAACTCAGGATGATAAACCCCTCCGGACTCCTGTATTCGATATGGGACGGCTTGATGACCAGCCGACGGAAATAGGCAACGGCCATACTCGCAATCATAGCCAAGGAGACAACATCAAAGCAGAAATAGGCCAGCCGGCCGAGCGTCGCCCCGATGATTTTATGGTAGGCAAATCCCGGAAACAATCCGGCGAGGACAAATTCAATGTTAGCAAACAGAAGGACGATGAAGCCCCAGAAGATGACGAAATGGTTAATGCCGTACCGTTCCGAAACAACCCGCTTCTGGAGAAAGGCGTATTCTAGCATGCTCAGGATGCGCTTCCAGATTTGTCCTTTGAGGCGGTTATCCGGCTTCCCCACAAGGACAAGGCGGACGAGCTCGATACTGGACTTCAAGAACATGACGACGGCCAGCGTGAATATGATTCCAAAGAGCACATTTTCGACCGGTGACAACATGGGATCTTCACCTCCCCGCATTAAGCGGAGCACTTATTTCTATCTTCAACCATCTGCTTTAGCTCTTGGATCAGAGCCGGCACAACCTGAAAGACATCGCCGACAATACCATAATCGGCGACTTCAAGAATCGGTGCATCCTTGTCCCTATTGATGGCGATAATGAGCTGAGAATCCTGCATCCCGACAAGGTGTTGAATCGCTCCTGAGATTCCGCAGGCGATGTAGATTTTCGGCCTGACCGTTTTCCCCGTCTGACCGACCTGGCGCTCATAGGGCATCCAACCAGCGTCCACGGCGGCGCGGGAGGAGGAGACGGTGCCGCCGAGAATACGGGCCAGCTCATCGAGGATTTTAAAATTCTCAGGCCCGAGCATGCCGCGTCCGCCCGAGACGAGCACCTCGGCGCCGGCAATATCGATGTGGTCGGCCGCTTCTTCCCGGACGATCTCAAGCACTCTCGCTTTAACCTCGCTCTCGGTCAAATTGAGCTTCTCTCGGATCACCTCACCGGCGGCATCGGCAATCGGCGTTGGCTTGGGCATGACATGGGGTCTGACTGTTGCCATCTGGGGCCTGTGCCACTGGGTCAAGATCGTGGCCATGATATTTCCGCCGAAGGCGGGACGGGTCTGTTCGAGAAGTCGTTTTTCTTTATCAATGGCCAGGCCTGTACAGTCGGCCGTCAGCCCGGCGTTGAGCACGGTGGCCACCGCCCCGGCGAGGTCTCTTCCGAGCCCGGTCGCTCCCATCAGGACAACCTCAGGTTTGTATTTATTCACCAGGTCAACGGTTCCCCGGAGGTACGTTTCCGTGCGGTATTCTTTGAGAAGCGGATCGTCGATGATATAGACTTTCTGCGCTCCGTAGGCGAAAGCCTCTTTGATCAAATGAGCGATTTCATGTCCGAGAATAAACGCCGCCAGCTCGACATTCAAATCGTTGGCCAGCGTCTTGCCGACTCCGAGAAGCTCCCAGCTCACACTGGCTGCGCAGCCATCCAGCTGCTCGACGAAAACCCAAACCCCTTTGTAAGATTCATCGGCCCGCCGTTCCGGCTCGGCCACTTCTTCCTTGGGCAGTTCTTCTTTGGCCTTTTCGGCGGTTTTCTTCAGCTCTTCCAGAATGACCAACTCCTCGGGCGTGTAAAAATGCTCCAGGGCGGCCGCCGGGCATACCTTGATGCACTTGCGGCAGCCGATGCACTTCTCGAGATCGATGATCGGCTCGCCTTTATCGTTCATCTCGATGGCGTCCACCGGGCACTCCGCTTGGCAACGGGCGCCGCAGGCAATGCAGGCAGCCGGGATCAACCGGACTTTGCCAAGCGGCCTCTTGGGCTTTTTCTTAGGTTTATCGGCGGAATCACTCATTGCTGTTTTCCTTCTTCAATGTCTTAGTCATGAAGCCGATTGATCAGAAAGTGATAAGATCCCTCTCGACCAGCTTTTGAATCAGCAAGCGGGTGGCTCCCGGGGGATCATTCTCTCCGTCACCGAGGATCTCGCCCACCGCCCTTTGGGGGGCGAAGATTTTCTTGACGTTGGTTGGAGAGCCTTTGAGGCCGATCAGTTCAAGAGGCAGCCTGAGAACGCCATTGCTCCAGACCGGTATTTGGGCGATTTCGGCAGTCAGCCGCCCCTGGACAGTCGGATAGCGGGGCTTATTGATCTCACGGACAACGGTTAAGAGCGCAGGCAGGGGCCCCTGGACGATCTCCTTGCGGCCTTCCAATTTCCTTGAGACGGTAATTGTCCGACCGGTTGGATCAATGTTGATGACATTATCGACTAAGGTGAGCTGAGTGAGGCCGAGCCTCGTCGCAATCCCAGGACCTGTCTGAGCGGTATCACCGTCGATCGTTTGCTTGCCGCAAATGACGAGATCGATCCGACCGTACTCCTTTTCGAGTCTCTTGATCGCCTCAGACAGAACAAAGCTAGTCGCCCAAGTGTCGGCGCCGCTGAAAACGCGGTCAGAAACCAAAATGGCATCGTCGGCCCCCAGAGCAAGGCATTTTTGGAGCGTCATGACAGAATTGGGAGGACCCATGGTGATCGCCGTGACCTTTGCGCCGTAGCGGTCTTTCAGGCGCAGGCTCTCTTCGACAGCATGGATATCAAAGGGGTTGATGATGAAGGGCACCCCCTCCCGGATCAAAGTCCCCGTGACGGGATCAACCTTCACTTGAGTCGTATCCGGGACCTGTTTAACACAGGCCACGATTCGGTTAAGGAGGGGCTTTTTTGGAGCGCCGGGTTCATTGATATGTTTATCTTCCATATTCATATTCTCATCCTATGGTTTTCGATAAAGAAAACAGGCCGAGCAAAGATACATAGCACAGGCACCGCAGAATTGTCAAAACCCTTTTGGTGTGGCCGAGATTATTTTGGGTCGCTTTATTGGTTCAGCCGGATGTCTGCGGGCCTCCGGCACAGGGCATTGGCCATCGCTCCCTTGAATCCTTCGGAAAGCCTCGGATGGTTGCAGATGGCGCTGGGGAAGATCGTCTCGTCGAGCTCCTGGTTTTTCCCGGGGCGTTTCCGCCGGCCGCCGCGGCCTCCAGGATGGCCGTCAAGGACAGCATCACCCAGCCCAGGAGGTCGCCAACGGCGATGCCGGCCTCCCCCCCGCCGAGGACAGCCAGGTCAAAAGCGAGCCGCGCCATCAGAGCTTGTATCCGATCTTTCTCAGGAACTCTTTCCGGACCCGGATATCCTCATCCTCCTCGACGCCTTTGGTCTTGACGCCGTCGATGACGCCCAGGATGCCCCGGCCGGTTTCGGTTTCGGCGATGACCACCTCGACGGGGTTCGCGGTGGCGCAGAAAATGCCGCAGACTTCGGGGACGCCCTTGATGACGTTGAGGATGTTGACCGGGTAGCCGTTCTCCATGAAGATGATGAAGCAATGGCCGGCGGCCAGGCTCAGGGCGTTTTTCCGGGCCAGCTCGACCAGCCGGCGGTCGTTCCCCGAGAACCGGACCAGGGCCGGGCCCGAGGACTCGCAAAAAGCGACCCCGAACTTCATCTGGGGGACGGCGCCGACGATGGCCTCGTGGATGTCCTCGACCGTCTTGATGAAGTGGGACTGGCCCAGGATGAAGTTCATGTCGGCCGGCTTATCGATCCTTACGGTTTTGATGTCCATGTCCTCCCTCCTTGAAATTTTATTATGACATAAATATCCTCTAGGGCAAAAGAGAGAGCAAGAAGTGAGAGAACGGGTCCTGTCACGCCATGCCACCCGTTCTCTTCGCCGGTAATAATTGGAAGGAGATCTCGTGCTTAGGAAAGTCCGCTCGATAAAAACCCCGCTCGCTAACTTATGTTCTGCCCTTATCATTATTGTGTTCGCCGGGCTGCCAGCGCCAAGCGCACCGCGGCGCGGGGCCGCCAAGAAACCGCTCACCTACGACGTCTATGATTCCTGGCGCTCGATCAGCGGCACTCAGGTCTCCCACGACGGGAGCTGGGTTGTCTACGCGCTCATCGCCCAGGACGCCGATGGCGAGCTGGTCGTCCGGAGCCTCAAGAACTCGACCGAGCGCCGGTCGCCCCGCGGCCAGAATCCTATCATAACGCCGGATGGAAAATTCGTCGTGTTCAGGATCGCCCCGCTCAAGGCGGACCTGGACAAGGCGAAGAAAGAAAAAAAGAAAGAGGAGGACAAGCCCAAGGGCGGACTGGGCATCATGGATCTCGCCTCGGGCAAGGCGACGACGATCGACCGGGTCAAGAGCTTCAAAGTCCCCGAGGACGCGGGGGCGTTCATTGCCTACCTGATGGAGCCGCCCGTCCCGGAGCCGGCAGACAAGAAGGACGGGGAAAAGAGCCCCGCCGAAAAAGAGGAACCCGGCCGGAAAGCGGCCGAAGAAAAAAAGGAAGAAACGGCCGCTTCCAAGACGGCCAAGGAGAAGAAAAAAGAGCCGGGGACGGACCTCATCATTCGCGAGCTGGGCTCGGGGAAGGAGTCCATTATTCCCGAGGTGGCCGATTACGCCTGGAACAAGCCGGGGACATGGCTGGCCTACGCGGTCTCTTCCAAGGCGCCCGAAAACGACGGCGCCTTCGTCCGCCGGCCCGCCGACGGCGAGACCCGTGGCCTCCTCAAGGGACCCGGCCATTACCGGGGATTCGCCTTCGATGACGGCGGTTCGCAACTGGCTTTCGTTTCCGACCGCGATAATTCTAAGGACGACGCCCCCGCCTTCAAACTTTATCATTGGGCGGCCCCCGGCCAGAACGTCGTGGAGCTCGTGCCTGCCCTGGCCGGGACCATGACCAAAGGCTGGGCCGTGCGCGAGCATGGCCCGCTCCAGTTTTCGAAGGACGGCCGCCGGCTCTTTTTCGGGGCGGCGCCCATGCCCACGGCTGAGCCCGAGGACGCGCCTGAGCCCCTCAAGGTCGATATCTGGAACTGGAAGGACAGTGAGCTCCAGACGATGCAGAAAGTCCGGGCCGAAGACGAGAAAAAAAGGAGCTACACGGCCGTCGTCCATCTCAGGGAGAAAAAGCTCGTCCAGCTCGGCGCCGCCGACCTCCCCGAGATCCGGCTGAGCGACGACGCCAAGCTCGCCCTGGGCTCGACCGACCTTCCCTACCGGCAGCTCGTCTCATGGGACAGAAGATACGGCGACTACTACCTCGTCAACCTGTCTGACGGCTCGCGGAAAAAGATCCTGCAAAAATCCCCCCACGGGCCGTCGTTTTCGCCGGGGGGGCAGTACCTCCTCTATTTCGATGACTCCGATAAGCAATGGTATTCCCTCAGGATTGCGGACGGCCGCCGCGTCAACCTGACCGCCAAGCTCGGGGTAAGGTTCGACGACGAGGAGTCCGACGTCCCCGGCGAACCGGCTCCCTATGGCATCGCCGGCTGGTCGGAGGGCGACCAGGCGGCCCTGATCTATGACCGGTATGATATCTGGGCCATCAAACCCGACGGCTCCGGCGCCCGGACGATCACTCGGGGCCAGGGCCGGAGCGCCGAGATCGTTTTCCGCTATTTGAGGCTCGACCCCGAGGAGAGGGCGGTTCCGGCGAAATCGCCTGTCATGCTTTCGGCGACCGACGAGCGGACGAAAGCCTCGGGTTTTTATCGCGTCTCCATGGCCGTGAACGGCCCCCCCGAAAAACTCATCATGATGGACAAGTCCCTCGGGGACCTCCAGAAAGCCGCCGGGTCCGAAACCTATATCTTCACCCAGCAGCGGTTCGACGAATTTCCCGACCTCTGGCAGAGCGACGCCAGTTTCCGGAGCCCGCGGAAACTGAGCGCCGCCAACCCTCAGCAGGCCGAATTCGTCTGGGGCCAGGCCGAGCTCATCTCCTACACGAACGCCGACGGCCGCGTTTTGCCCGCCGTTCTCGTCAAGCCCGAGGATTTCGACCCGGGCAAGAAATACCCCCTGATGGTCTATATCTATGAGCGGCTGAGCGACACGCTCCATCGCTACGCGCCTCCGGCACCGGGAACGAGCATCAACTTCAGCCGCTACGTTTCGAACGGATATGTCCTCCTCAAGCCGGACATCGTCTACACCGCCGGCTACCCCGGCGAGAGCTGCCTCAAGTGCGTCGTGCCGGCCGTCCAGCGGGTGCTCGCCGACGGCTACATCGACCCTCAACGCATCGGCATCCAGGGCCACAGCTGGGGCGGTTACCAGATCTCCTATCTCGTCACCCGCACCGATCTTTTCGCCGCCGTCGAGGCCGGCGCCTCGGTCGTCGATATGATCAGCGCCTACGGCGGCATCCGCTGGGAGTCGGGCATGTCACGCGCCTGGCAGTACGAGAAATCCCAGAGCCGGATCGGCGGTCCGCCCTGGGGCCACTCGCTGCAGTTCATCGAGAACTCGCCCATCTTCTGGGTGGAGAAAGTCAACACGCCCTATCTCACCATCCACAACGACGAGGACGGCGCGGTCCCCTGGTACCAGGGCATCGAGTTCTTCACGGCCCTGAGGCGGCTGGGCAAGGAAGCTTACCTCTTTAATTATAACGGCGAAAAGCACGGCCTGCGGGAGAGGGACAACCAGAAACACTGGACGGTCCACCTGGACGAGTTCTTCGACCACTTCCTCAAGGGGACGCCCGAGCCGGATTGGATGAAGACGGGGGTGCCCTACCTCGAGCGCGGGAAGCGGGACATCGAATCGCTGTTCAGGGCGAAGGGGCAGAGTTGAGGAACGGGTCCTGTCATGGCGCGCCTCCGCCGGTCTTCGGGATCCGGCGGGGTCGGATGGGGATAGCGCCCCTATCCCCCCGGCCCCCGGGAACCAGTCCCGTCGGTTCCCCCGTCGGCAAAGCCGACGGGTCCCCCTCCGCTACGGGGGTCTTCGGGGCGCTATCCCCATCCGACCCCACTGAGACGCTACGGGCGGGAAGGGCCTGGCGCCGTGCTTCCCGTTCTTCCTCTGATCGCTTGGAGAAAACCATGATAAAGAAAGCTGTACTGCCGCTTGTGATTCTGAGCATATCGGCGGGACTGCTGCGCGGCCAGCAGCCCAAGGTCCTTCTCAACGAGTCCGATTTCCTCGACCGCGTCACAGCCTGCTGGCTGGGAAAGAATATCGGGGGCACCCTGGGCATGCCCTTCGAGGGGAAACAGGAATCCCAGGACGTTTCCTTCTATACCAACCTGAAACCCGGCGAGCCCGCCCCCAACGACGACCTCGACCTCCAGCTCCTCTGGCTCAAGGCCATGGAGGAACACGGCGGCCGCGTGGACGCCCGCATCCTGGGCGAATATTGGACAAGATATGTCATCGTCGACTGGAACGAATACGGCGTCGGCATCAGGAATATGAAGCTCGGCCTCCTGCCGCCGCTCTCGGGGCACTACGACAACGCCAAGTGGCGGACAAGCAACGGGGCCTGGATCCGGTCCGAAATCTGGGCCTGCCTCGCCCCCGGCTGCCCGGGACTGGCTGCCCGCCTGGCCCGTGAGGACGCCTGCGTCGACCACGGGGCCGCCGAGGGGACCTTGGCGGAGATCTTCACGGCCTCGGTCGAGAGCGCCGCGTTCATCGAGCGCGACCGCGATAAGCTCATCGCCATCGGACTGGCGATGATTCCCGAAGGCTCAGGGCTGGCCCGCGCCGTCCGGGCCGCGATCGACGCCAGGCAGGCCGGCCGGGATTGGCGGGCGGCCCGCGAGGCGGTCATCAAGGCCAGCGCGGAGACCGGCTGGTTCCAGGCGCCGCGCGATGTGGGGTTCATGATCATCGGCTGGCTTTACGGCGACGGGGATTTCGGGAAGAGCATCTCGATCGCCACGAACTGCGGCGACGACACCGACTGCCAGCCGGCGACTCTCGGCGCGATCCTCGGGATCCTCGGCGGAAGCAGGGGAATCCCCGACAAATGGAGCCGGCCCATCGGCCGCGGGATCAAGACCGTGGCTGTCGGCGGGTTCACGCCCCCCGCCGACATCGACGAGCTCGCCCGGCGGACGGTGGCCATGACCAAAAAGGTCCTGGCGCTCGAGAGCGCGCCGGTCGGCCTCACGGACGGCCCGGCCGACCTGAAAGAGGCAATGTCTTTAGGGCCCGCCGACCCGCAGGCCGGCCGCGAGCTGAGCGCCCTATCTCCTTATGTCGTCGTCTGGAACGAGCCCGACATCGCGGTCACCGTCGATTATGCCGGCGAGCCTGAAATCCAGAAGGGACAAGCGCGTGACCTGAAAATCACCCTCCGCAACCCGGGCTCCCAGACAACGGCCTTCTCCATTCGCATCGAGGGGTGCCCGGAGGATTGGCGGATCTCGGGTCTGCCGCAGGACCCGGTCGAGGTCGCGCGGGGATCGCAGAAGGCCTTCGATGTCGCGCTGACCGCGGGAAGCGTCGAAAACAAGCCTTACCGGCTGAGCCTCGAGGTCGGCGGCGCCGCCGGGCCGATCACGATCCCCATCACGCTCATCGGCCGCCGGATTTGACTTCTCCCAGGGCCTCCCCTATAGTGAAAATCGGCCCTAGCAGGCCGCGGCCAAAATCTTAAAAAGCGAGGGATCCCCGCCCTTTTCCCCGCTTTCCGGAGAGGAGGCGCCCATGGCGAACACCACCCCCCACCACAATTCCATCATGACGATCGAGCGCCACATCCTCGAAGAGCAGGAAACGCATCCCGAGGCCACCGGCGCCTTGACCAATCTGCTCTATGATCTCGCCCTGGGCGGAAAGGTCATCGCCAGCAAGACGACGCGCGCCGGCCTGGCCGAGATCCTCGGACTTTCGGGCGATGTCAATATCCAGGGAGAGAAGGTGATGAAGCTCGACAGCTTTGCCGACGAGACGATCATCCGCCTCAACGACCACACGGGCCGGCTGGCCGCCATGGCTTCCGAGGAACACGCCGACTTCATGCCCATTCCGGAGAGGTACCCCAAGGGTAAGTACGTTCTCCTCTTCGACCCGCTGGACGGGTCGTCGAATGTCGATTATAACGTGCCCGTCGGAACGATTTTCGCCGTCTACCGGCGGGTCACGGAAGAGGGCGCGGGGACGATCGCCGATTTCCTCCAGCCACCCGCCAAACTCGTTGCGGCCGGGTATCTTTGCTATGGGACGAGCACGATGCTCGTTTACTCGACGGGGAACGGCGTCCACGGGTTCACGCTCGATAGCACCGTGGGCGAGTTCCTTCTCTCTAACCCGCGCATCATGATGCCCTCGCCCCCGAAATACTTCAGCGTCAATGTCGGTTACCAATATCACTGGAGCCGGGGCGTCAGGAGGTTTACGGAATATCTCCAGGGCCATGTGGAGGGGGCCCAGGGGCTCTCGCTCCGCTATGTCGGCTCGCTGGTCTCCGATTTCCACCGCAACCTGCTGGCGGGCGGGATCTTCTATTATCCCGCGGATACCAAGGACCCGAAGATGCCTGCCGGGAAGCTCCGGCTCCTCTATGAAGCCGGGCCATTGGCTTTCCTGGCAGAACAGGCGGGAGGCTACGCTTCAGACGGCAGGAGGCGCATCCTCGACATTCAGCCCTCATCGCTTCACGAGCGGACACCCCTCTTCGTCGGGAACCGTGACCTCGTGCTCAAGGCGGAAGAGTACATCCGGAAAGACGATTAGGTCACGCCGCTTCTTTTCTGATTCCACACCGGACTCGGCCATCCGCGCGCGCTTTACCATAAACCCTTCTCTTTTGCTGAACTTTGGGCTAAAACAGGATACAATCTGTTGTCCACCAAACCAGGAGCGCGAAACATGAGGAGAATCGCGATACCGGCTGCGTTGCTGGCGGCGCTATTGACGATGACGGCGGCGGCCGTCAACCCGGAGGTAAGCCGGCCCCGGGGCCAAGCCGCGGGAGAAAAGCCCGAATCGCTGGAGGCGATCTTCGCCCGCAAGATCGCCCACACCAAAGCGAACCCGTTCTATAAGTGGCTCCACACGCCCCACAATCGGCGCTTCCTGCCGAAACCCTGGCGGCCCGAGGCGGGGGAATTCCTGATCGACGGCGAATGGTCGGTCCGGGCGGCCGGAAAACACGACGATCCGGGGCCCTTCGCCCTGCAGGAGATCCGGTCGTTCTTCCGTGACGCCGGCGGTTTCGCGCTCGCCGAGAAGCCAACCATGCGGGAGTTCGTCCTCCGGGTGGAGGGCCGCGCCGGCGACCGCCTCGAGGGCGACGGTTATTCATTGACCGCCGCCGACGGCCGGGTCGAAATCACAAGCCCGACGTGGCGCGGCGTCCTCTACGGCGTCTTCTATCTCGAGCAGCTTCTCCTCGAACGGGGGATGCCGGCCCTGAAACCGATGTCGATCACTCGCCGCCCGGATTTCGACGTCCGGATGTTCGGCGATGTCTATGGGACTTTCACGGTGAGCGGCCTCCGCATCAACCGGCCCGTCAACCGCGATACGTTCTCGGCGCTCAGCCGGTTCGGGGCCAACGCCACGTTCACCTTCGTCAACCTCACGGACTATCTCGACGGCTCGGTCTATCCCGAGCTCGGGAACCCGGACCGCGAAAAGAACCTGGCCGAGCTCGCGCGCCTGGCCAATCTCTGCCGTTCGGTCGGCCTCGACCTCTATCTCGACGCCTACAACCCCAAGCTGCCGTCAAACCACCCGGTTTTCCTCGCCCACCCCAACGCCCGGGGCGCTTCCCAGCACGGGCACGATATCCGGTCGCTCTGCCCATCCGACCCCGGGACGCTTCGGTTCATCGCCGACTCCTGGGCCGACGTCTTCCGGCGCGTGCCGGCGCTCGGAGGCATGGTCACGATCATCGGCGGCGAGGGCTTTTACCACTGTTACATGCGTGCGGGAAAAGACGGGCCGGATTGCCCACGCTGCCGGAACCGGGCGGCGGAGGACGTCGTCGCCGACCTGACGAACGCCGTCTTCCGCGCCGTCCGCAAGGTGAAGCCGGACGCCGAACTTCTCGCCTGGCCGTACTCGGCCTTCGTCTGGTCCAAAGACCCCTACCAGCTCGGCCTCATCGAAAAGCTCGACCCGGGCATCCAGCTCGTTTCGGAGATCGACAAGGACCACCTCTATCAAAAAGAGGGCTACGTCAAAAACATCTGGGATTACTCGATCGACTTCCTCGGACCGAGCGACCGGTTCAGGGCCATGAAGACAGCCGTCGAGAAGCGCGGCCTGAAGCTCTGCTCGAAGACCGAGACCTCGGTCTCGCTCGAGTTCCATAGCATTCCCTATATTCCCTGTCTCCAGAGGTGGGGCGAGCGCCTGGACGTCATCCGGGCGCAGAGGCCGGCGTCGATCTACTACGCCTACGATATCGCAGGGTTCACAAGATCGCGGTCGGAAGAGCTCGCAGGCCGGCTGAGCTGGGAGCCCGCCGGGACAGCGGCCGAGGAGATCCTGAAGATCGCCCGGCGCGACTTCGGGCCGGAGGCGGCCGGGGGCGTGATCGAAGGCTGGCGGCTTTTCAGCGAGGCTGTCGGACACTGCCCGCACCTGACGCACAGCTATTACCGGGGGCCGAGCTTCATCGGGGCCGCCCAACCGCTCATGCTCAACGAAGAGAACATGCCGGAAAAGCTTTTCGGCCGGTTTTTCTACCTTGCCGAAGAAGATTTGTCGGAGGGAACGGGCCAAGCCCTCAAGCTCAGGCCGATCTATACCGAGAATATCAAGATCTCGCCCGCCGAGATCGCCGATATGGACAAGGCGGTCAAGCTATGGGAAGAAGGGGTTGCGGCCATCGAGTCCGCTCGGGCGAAAGTGCCGGCACCTTACCTGGAGGAATTTCAAAAAGAGGCCGACCTGGGCGCTTACCTGCTCACCGTGTTTCGCGCCATCGCCGCGGGCAACCACTTCTTCACCCTGAGGGCGGAATACGCGGGGCTCACCAAGGGGCCGGAGATCTCCGAAGGGGACCGGGCCCGGGCCGCGGCGGCCCTTCGGGAGATGGAAAAGACCGCCGCCGCCGACACGGAGAACGCCAGGCAGGCGCTCGCCATCGCCCGCCGCGATCCTCGGCTGGATTTTTCGATCCGGCTCGACCTCGACTATCCGCCGCTCACGGAGATGATCGAGGCCAGGATCCGGTTTCAAGAAAACGAGGCGAAAAGCCAGTTCGCCGCCGCCCGCTTGGCTTTGGAGTAGTCCGGCCGCGCGAACCCGAAGGAGGATCGCCCATGAAGTCAGCGTCGCGCGTCAATCAACGTCCCCGTGGAGCGGCTGGCTCCCTGACGTCCCTGCCGAACATCGGCCGCGTTACCGCGGACCAACTCCAAAAAATCGGCATCGCCACCAAGCAGCAATTTCTCGAGCGCGATCCCTACGAGATTTTCGACGAGCTTCTTAAGAAAGTGGACCCGACCCTCTGTCAGTCGGCGCTGGCGGGGATCATCGGCGCCAGCAAGGGAGTCCGCTGGCATCTCGTCAGCAAGGAATCGGCCAGGGAATTCGTAAAACGCTATCCCCGGCATGTCTGGGGAAAGCGTTGACCGCAAAATCGAAGGCGCCGGTTTCCCCGCGCCATCGGGAGGCCGGAGGCCAAGGAGGGACAGACATGGTTGAAGCGATCAAGTCCAGGAAAGGCAGCCTGGCGGGCCGCCCGCCCGCTCCGCGCGAATCAAAACTAAAATTCCTGTCGTTTTACAGCCTCGCCGCCGCAGTCTTGATCTTAGGGCAGGCCGCCGCCCCTCCCAATTCCCCGGGCGCGGATGCCTGGGCCGCTCACCATGATGCAGGAATTTTCCTGAGGAATCGGCAGAAGAGCCTGGGCCGTGGTACGGTCGTCAGGAGCGGGCCGCTGGGCGAGGTCAGGCGCGAGGTCTATGTCGAATCGCCGGGCCCCGGGGTCGCGGCCATCGTCGGGGTAACCTATCTCGGCCCGGGGCTCCGCCGGCGGGAGGTCCACGGCCATGAAGCCAAATCGGACCTGGGAGAGAAGTTCAGGGTCCGGTACTCCGAGGACAACGGCCGCGACTGGTCGCCGTTTCAACCGGTCTCGCTGGGCACGGACTCGCTCAAGCAAGGCGAAAACTTCATGGAGGAATCCCCCTTCGCCGTGAATTACGACCCGGTTTCAAAAAGGACGATCGAGGTCGTCTTCCAGCGGATCTTTCTCGGCGATCCCGAACAGGCGCTGGCCGCCTATTGGAAGGGCGAAATCCGCTTCTCCGATCACTGCTATTACCGGCTGTCCCAAGATGACGGTCGCACCTTCACGGAATACCGTCAGCTCGTCTACGAGAACGGCCCGAGGTTCGACCCGAAAAACTGGGCCGTCCGCGAGTTTCTCGATACGAACCAAATGTACGGCGGTTACGATATCGCAGCTCTCTCCGACGGGACGATCGCCTATCCGGCCATCGTCCCGGCGGCCTATCAGGAGGACGACGAGGACCGCCGCGTCTGCGCCAAGGTCCCCTGGTACGCGGGCAAAGACAAGGTCTACGGCGCGATGTGCTTCACCGGGAAATGGAACGCGGCCAAACTGGATTATGACTGGAGCGCATCGCGGCCGGTTTCGGTGCGGCGGCGGGTATCGACGCGCGGGTTCGCCGAGCCGGCGGTGGCCGAGCTTAAGGGAGGCCGGCTGATCATGGAGCTTCGCGGCTCGAACGTGTATCTCGACCCCGTGAAGTATCCCGGCCGCAAATGGCTGAGCGTTTCGGACGACCGCGGGAAGTCCTGGAGCGCGCCGGCGGACCTCCGCCATGACACGGGCGAACAGTTTTATGCGCCGGCCACCTTCGCCAAGTTCATAAGAAGCCGGAAGACCGGTAAACTCTACTGGTTAGGGAATATCAGCCGCGGTCCCGCGGAGGGCAACCTTCCACGGTATCCCCTTTATATCGCCGAGGTGGACGAAGCGAAAGCGGCGCTCAAGAAGAGCACGCTGACGATCATCGACGACCTCGGGCCGGGGGATACCGAGGCCGTCCAGTTCTCGAATTTCTCCCTTCTCGATAACCGGGAGACGGGCGACCTCGAAATCTACCTTTCGCGCCTGGGCGAAAAACCGGACCACGTCTTCTCCGCGAACGCTTACAAGTACACGATCATCCTTGTAAAATAAAAGAGGAATGGGGTCCTGTCACGGCGCGCCCCTGTCCGTCCTCGCGCCTCACCCGTCAAGAGAGGGGTCCCCGTCGCTCCGGGCGGGCAGGGACTGGCGCCGTGCCACCCCCTTTATTTTTAAAGAAGAGGATAGTCGTTTTTATCCCGGACCGTCAGAATGATCTTACAGACGGCGTCGCCTCGGCGTTCGAACAGACAACAGCAAGGCCGGGTTTCCTTCCGGGCGCAATAATCTTCAGGCCCTTTGGAAGCGGCCGCTCGGAGCAGACATAGACGACGAACCGGCCGCCGGCATCTGTATTGGGAATAATCGAGACCGCGGCGTGCTCCGGCATCGAAAACCGGTAGGGCTCGAGCAGGTTGGCGATCTCACTCCAAGGCTCGGGAAATGAAGTCATCATGACCTCGCCGCGCCCGACCGTGACACGTCCCTTCGCCGTCCCGGCGATCCCCAGGGCCGTCCATAAAGCGGACGCGGGCCGGAGGCGGCCCAGCTCATCGTAGGCCGCGCTGTCCGGCGACGCGATCAGCGTCCCGCCCGCCTTCACGAATCCGGCGATCACCCCGGCCGCGCGGTCCGAAAGGCACGGAACATCCTCGAGGATCAGGACGCGGCAGGACTCCGGAATCCCCTTTTCGACAGCCTTCTCTTCGATGATCCAGGACGTGACACCGCGGCGCCGAAGCCTGGTCAGATGGCCGGGGGTAATGTTCGAGAGCCGGTAGTTCCGGGAGTTGAGGCTGACAAGGGACAGGACCGGAGCGTATGGCGTGAGCGCCCCGCCCTCAAACGTCTGCGAGTTATGCCAGGCCATGACGCTCGCCATCCTCTCGAGCGAGGGCTTGTTCTCCTCCCTTTTCTCGGCAAAACCATAGTAAACAACCCACGGCCGCACGCCGCAGGCGTAGGCGGTCGAGATGTTCATGGCGACGGCGTCGGGCGAAACGAGCCGCGTGTTGTCCTTTTCCTGGAACGTCCCGAGGTAGTTCCAGAGAGGCTTGCCCTTGGCCAACGCTCGGCCCAGCAGGAGCTTGTTGATCATGTTATCCATGGTCAGGCCGACCGATTCCGAGATCAGGGCGTCCTCGTGATCGTAGATGAGGTCGGTGGCGAGGTCCGGCTTGTCCCTGAGGTACTGGGTGTTCGACATGACGACGATGTCCGGCTTGATCCGGCGGAGCTCGCGCCGGAAGGTTTCATTCGCCTCCCCCCAGACGCGGTTGCGCCACAAGAGCCAGAGATCATAGAGAAACCCGCGCTCCGTGGGGATGCGCACGGAGGCCACGGGTTGGCCGTCCACCGTCTCCCCGAACCGCCGTGTGATGTACCGGCGGAACGCCGCCTGACAGCCCTCGCAGTAACAGGTCACGCCGGACGGCGTCTCGAAGAACTCGGAGTTGTCGAGCATGATGAGGTCAGGGCGGTAGCGGCGCACCAGCCCCGCCGTGTAATCGAGCGTGAACGCCAGGGCGCCGGTCGAGGGACAGAGCCAGTCGGCGCCGTAAATTCTCACCGGTTCGCCCCTCGGACCGCGCTGCGACCACTCGGGGTGCGTTTTTTCGAGCGTGCCGCTCTGCCAGACCGGGTCGTGGCCGCAGTGCATGATGCTCGAGTAGATGATGATCCGGAACCCGTTCGCCCGGTAAACCTTGAGCGCCCGCTCGAACTCCTCCTCGGTGATGTGCTCGGCCGGCGTCGTGATGGCGTTGTGGGCGGCGGGCGGCAGGACGATCATGGTATTGAACCCAAAAACCTTGGCGAGCCAGGGCGCGCGCTTGGCGGCGTGAACGACGGCGTCCCACTGCGTCCGTCCCCACGGCTGGAGGATCACGGCGCGCGGCGTCCAGTCCAGGCCGTTCGGAGGAAGACTCGCCAGCGGAATATCCGGAGCTCCCGTGCCGGATGGCTTTGACATCGCGAGCAGCAACACGGCCGCTGCGGCCAATAAATGATGGCGTTTTTTGCTCATTGGATGCCGGCTTTCTTAAGCATGTCGAGCGCGTCGGTATAATGCGCCTCGACGCCCTTGACGAGCGGCGCCGGCTGGCGGTACTCCCAGAAGCTTTCGACTTCGTATCCGCCCTCGTCGATCATCCGGGATGACGGAAGGTACATCCGGGCGCCGTTCGAATAACCGAGGGGAAAGGTGATGCCATCAGCGTAGAAGTCATGAATAAGATTCCCGAGGTCGGCCGTGAGCTCGCCTTCAACGGCCACGAGCCGCAGGCCGCGGCCGAGAGAGATCCCCTGAACAAGGACGGGCGCGGCCGAAGCGAGCCCGAACCCTCTATCGATCAGGCTCAGCTGTTCCTCGGCCCACAACCCCCGGGCCTTGTCCCCGGATGGGGCGTCAGACCCTTTGGCCTTGACGTCTTCGATGACCCGGAGAAGCTCGTCCCGGCCCGGCGCCGCGCCGAGGGGCAATTCCATCTCAAAGAGCCCGGCCGCGAGCGCGGGCTTGATCTCTTTCAACCCTGCCGCCTTAGCCGCCTGGATCTCGGAGGC
>Ga0154742_1112_pt7 | contig 26138 bp, 24 predicted proteins | sample Rifle2008BG16ft_FD_105750 | JGI IMG/M metagenome (GOLD analysis project Ga0154742, IMG submission 105750) | Candidatus Aminicenantes bacterium RBG_16_63_16 | reverse complement strand
GGGGGTGAGGATGTCCCCGAACATGATCCCCTCGCGCCACTTGATGTCCGGCGAGAATCCCTGGTACTCCCAGGGGAGAAGACGGAAGGTCCGGGCCTCGGGTTTGATGACGAGGTCGCTTTCCTCGATGCGGACAAACCCCTCGACGGACGAGCCGTCAAACCCCTTGCCGTCGCGGAAGGCGCTCTCCAGTTCATTGGTCGGCAGGGCGAAATCCATCGGCCGGCCGAGGATATCGGGAAAGACAACCCTGACAAACTCCACCCGGTTGGCCGGGTTCAGGGCATAATCCAGGACCTCCTGTTCGGTCCCGAACCCGTAACCCGGATGCTGCGTGGCAGTTTTTTCAGACATGATGAGCTCCTTTCATTGAGGATGCCGCGGTCCGCCCGCGGCCGGCTCGACGACACGAGGAGTCTGTCTTAAGATGACAGCTGCCTTGGACATTGCGATAATATTATTTATCATTTAAGTGCTATTTCTATCATATATATTGTCAACTGTCAATATTTATAATAATATTAATTTCAATTGAACTTTAATTATGGCACTATTTGTTAAGTTTGGAGAAATCACATGATAGACGAGCTAGAACGCAAAATCATCAGGGAAATGAATCGGAACGCGCGCCTGAGCTTCCGGGAGATCGCCAAGGAGTTGGGCACCTCGGCGACGGCGGTCGTGAACAAAGTCAAAAAGCTCGAGGCCTCGGGAGTCATCAGGGGCTACATCCCTCTCGTCCGGCCGGAGTATTTCGGGTTCGAGCTCGCCGCCATCATCGCCCTGCGCATCACGAAAGGAAAGCTCCTGGAAACGCAGCAGCGCATCTCCGAGGACCGCCGCGTGGCCGCGGTTTACGATGTCACCGGCGAATGGGACTCCTTCGTCATCGGCCGGTTCAAAGGACGTGATGACCTCAACGATTTCCTCAAGGGGATCCTCTCCCTTCCGTTCGTCGACCGGACCGTCACCCACCTCGTGCTCAACGTGGTGAAAGACGAGAAGCGAGTCCCGGTCTGAAACCTGGCTTGACAGTCCGGACGTTATTTCCTAACGTATAGCTCAGACAGGAGAAACTCCATGGCCAAAGAGATTCACGAGACGATCGGCCGCCACTATATCGCCGAGGCCTCCGGCTGCGACCCCAAGATCATCGGCAGCATCGAGAAGGTCCAGCAGATACTCGTCAAGGCGGCCGAGGTCGCCGGCGCCCAGGTCTGGTCCATCTCCTTCAGCCGGTTTCCGCCAAACGGCGTGAGCGGCGTCGTGGTCATCTCCGAGTCCCACATCTCAACCCACACCTGGCCCGAGTACGGATATGTCGCCCTGGACATCTACACCTGCGGTAAGCACGTCGATCCCGAAAAAGCGGTCGTCTTCGCAGTCGAGGCCTTCGGCTCATCGACCTCGCACATCACCGAAATCACCCGGGGCATCGATGAGGGCGACGCGATCTACTATCACAGTTTCGTCACCTGGGAAGAGGACTTCAAAAACTCCAACCTGAAAAAAACTGACAAGTAGTTCCCGCCGGTCCTGTAAATAACCTTTACGTTTCCATGGTCTTAAATAGCTTTGCTCGGAAGCCTCTCCGTTTCTGTGATCGTCTGCTTTTGTATTAGGGTCCTGTCGCGTCGATCCCCCGTCAGTCCTCCCTCCTTCCCAGGAAAATCCAGTCGGTCCGGGCTGGCGGGGGGCCCCCACTCCGCGCCACCCTTCAACTAGCTCATCGCCCTCACAGAAACGCGAGGCTTTAGTCTCGCCACCCTGGCACAAAATGTGCTATATAGTTCGTGTTATAATACAAAAGTGAAAGCCGCTGCATTCGGCCTTCTAGTCAGCCTGGCCCTGATGCCAGGCCTTTCGGCCGCTCCCCAGGAAGTCCCCGATCTGCAAGCCTTTATCCTCCAGCTCCAGACGGCGCTTCAAGCGAGGGATTTCGAAACCTACCTGGCCGCCTTCGCGCCCGGGCTGCGCGCCGCCCAGAGAGATTCCCTCGATCTTATTTTCGACCGCCTGAAAATGGAGACCGTCGCCCTGCACCTGGCGAACAAGGGCAGCCTGGACCCGCAACAACCGCGGGGCTTTGTCCAGGCGGTTTATCAAAATCCTTATTCCGCGATAATCGAGACCTGGCAGCTCGGTCTCGAGCCAGCTCCGGGCGGCTGGCTGATCAAGGACAAGATCGTCCGGGGAAACGTCAGCCAGCTCTACAAGATCAAGCTCCCCTCCGGCCCGCCGGACAGGGTCGACGCCGTCGAGGTCCGGCACATCGATATCCGGCTGGCCTTCCGGAACGCGCTGGTCTTTTACGATAACGTTCCCGGCTTGGACACGGCGCTCCTGATCATCGGCGAAGGCAGCCTGGTCTTCTCGCCGTCCGACCCGAGCGAGAGTCATCAGCTTTCCCTCACCCACAAGTCGCCGCGGCTGCAGGATTCCGTTTCCTACGCTTTCATCCGGTGCTCGCCGTCGTTTTTCGGGCGCAACATCTCGATCCAGAAAAAGCCCGGACCGGCCAAGGCGCCGGCCTCCAAGGCGGAGATCAACCTGGCCGCCTCCCTCTTTCGGAAGCTCGGTTCCCACTATTTCACCATCCAGACGCCCTTGAGCGCCGAGCCCCTCTCCTTCGTTCCCCAGGGCGATGAGGCGGCCATCGAGTTCCAGGGCCGGAAGACGGGCGAGCTGTCCTACGTCTATTCTCCATTCGCCAACGAAGAGGTGATCCTTTACAACCGGACACGCGGGCTGTTCGTCAACTTCTATTCGCCCGCCCCGGAAAAGGACAAACGTCGCCTGTTCGTCAGCTTCGGGCAGAAGAGCAACGTCGAAAGCTACGAGATCGAGACGGCCTTTGAGCCCGAGAACTTCCGCCTGTCGGCCCGGGCGAGGATCCAGGTTCTGGCCAACGTCGACGGCCTGGACTCAATAAGCCTTAAGTTCAACCCGTCGCTGGAGATCCTGCGCGTCTATGACTCCCAACGCCGCGAGCTGTTTTTCACCCAGGACAGCGGCGGTCGCCTGATCTACGTCTATTTCCTGGAACCGGTCGCCGCCCGCCGGAGGATGACGATCGAGATCTTCTACCGCGGCCGGCTGGTGCCCCCGCCCCAGGTCAATGATGCCATCACGGCCGGCCAGCAATCCGAGACGGTCGTCTTCATGGGCCCCCGTTACGAAACCTATTTCTACAGCCAGTCCGCGTATTGGTACCCGGCGCCGCCCGAAGAGGATTTTTTTACGGCCCGGATGAAGATCATCGTCCCGCCCGGGTACACCTCGATCGCCAACGGGCGCCTGTTGGAAGAGGGCACGCTTAACGGCCTCCAACGCGTGACGGAGCTCGACAAGGCCGGGAGCGATTACGCGGTCTATGAAATCGGCACGCCGGTGAGATATCTGTCCTTCCTGGTCGGCCGGCTGAGCCTGACGGAGGAGGGCCTGGCCGGCAGCCTGCCGTTGACGTGCTACGTGGCCTCCGATGTCCGCTGGCTGAGACGGAATTTCCTGGAGGACACGAGGAAAATCCTGGCTTTCTACCAGAACCTGTTCGGGCCCTTCCCGTTTGATAATCTGCGGATTGTCCAGCGCCTCTGGCAGAGCGCCGGGGGCCACAGCCCCGCGTCATTCCTGGTGGTGAACGAACTGCCGCGCCGCACGGACGCCACGGGCGCCCTCGTCCCCTTGGTGCCCAGCCCCAACAGCCCCGTCGACCTGTCGCATTGGAAAGACTATTTCCTGGCCCACGAGATCGCCCACCAGTGGTGGGGACAGGGCGTGACCGCGGCCACCTACCGTGACCAGTGGCTGAGCGAAGGCCTGTCCCAATTCGCGGCGGCCCTGTATCTCCGGTCGAAGCACGGCGAGGAGGCCTTCTCGGCGATCCTGAAAAAGTTCTCCAAGTGGACCGGGAAGAAGTCCCGCTGGGGCGAGATCACGCTGGGCTCGCGCCTGAGTTACGTCGATTTCGAAGCCTACCAGGCCATCATCTACAACAAGGCGGCGCTCGTCCTGAATATGCTCCGGGACCTGATGGGCGACGAGAGGTTCTTCGCCGGCCTTCGGGGTTTCTTCGCCCGGTATCGGGGCAGCACCGCGAGCACCGGCCAGTTCCGGGCGGCCATGGAGGCCGCCGCGGGACGAGGCCTGGCCGATTTCTTCGACCCCTGGTTCAATTCTCATGAACTCGCCGAGGTCCGGGTCGGCCGGACGGTGGACCGAAGCGGCGAGACGAGCGTCATCAGGATCCGCATCGACCAGCCCGGCCGGCCCTTTGTTTTCCCTCTCTGGATATCATGGAAAGGGGCGGACGGCGCGGCCCGCCGCGAGAAGGTCCTGGTTGAGCAGAAAAATCAGGAGTTCGAAATCCTGGCGCCGGGTCCGGTCCGCGACGTCGTCGTCAACCCCGATAAGGCGGTCCCCGGCGGTTTCAACGCCAAGAAGGGCTGAGGCGCGTTCACACCGTTCCGTCCGGCCCGATCCTCAGGCGCTTGAGGATCTCGTTGAGCGTGGTCGGCTTCAACCCGAGTGATTGGGCGGCGTTCTTCTGGACGCCCTTGGCCCGGCGGAGGGCCTCGAGGATGACCTTCTTCTGGAACGTCCGGGTCTGGTCCTTGAAGGTCTGGGCCTGGCCGGACCTGGCCCCCGCCTCCACGGTCCCGGCGCGGCCGCTGACCAGGGCGGGGGGGAGGGCTCCCCGGGTGATGAGCTTGGACTTGGTCAGGACCACGGCGCGCTCGATCACGTTTTCGAGCTCCCGGACGTTGCCCGGCCAGTCGTGGTTTTCCAGGATCTCCATGACGTCCTCGCTCACTCCCTCGATTTCCTTGCCGTTCTCCCGGCTGTAGACATCGATGAAGTGATGGACCAGGGCCGGGATATCCTCGAGCCTCACGCGGAGCGGCGGCAGCTCGATCTTGATGACATTCAGGCGATAGAAAAGGTCCTGCCGGAAGGCCTTCCTCTCGATCAGCTCCTCCAGATCGACGTTGGTGGCGGCGATGATCCGGGCGTCCACCTTGAGCGTCCGGGTGCCGCCCAGCCGCATGAACTCCTTGTCCTGCATGACCCGGAGGAGCTTGGCCTGGGTCTCGAGGCTGACCGTCGAGATCTCATCGAAGAAGATGCTCCCCCGGTCGGCGGCCTCGAACAGGCCCCGCTTTTCGCTGACGGCGCCCGTGAAGGCGCCGCGCACGTGCCCGAAGAGATGGCTCTCCAGGAGGTCCGGGGGAAGCGAACCGCTGTTGACCACGACGAAGGCGAAGTTTTTCCGGTCGCTGTTCTGGTGGATGGCCCGGGCGACCAGCTCCTTGCCGGTGCCGCTCTCCCCCTGAATGAGTATGGTGCTCCGCGTCGGGGCCGTGGCCTTGATCAGGTCGAACACGCGGCTCATCGGCAGGCTCCGGCCGATGATGTTGTCGAAACCGAACTTGCGGGTCAGCTCGTCCTTGAGCCGGATGTTTTCATCCCGGAGGCTCTTGTGCTCGAGCGCCCGCTGGATGGTCAGGAGGAGCTCCTCGTGCTTGAACGGTTTCTGGATGTAATCGTAGGCTCCGAGCTTCATGGCCGAGATGGCCGACTCGACGGAGGCGTAGGCGGTGATGATGATGACGATGGCCCGGGGGTCGATCTTCTTGATCGCCTTGAGGACCTCGATGCCGTCCAGGCCGGGCATCAGGAGGTCGAGCAGGATGACATCCCAGGCCCCGGCCGCGTGCTTCTCCAGGGCATCCTCGCCGGTCGAGGAGAACGTCACCTCATAGCCCTCCGAGGTGAGCAGCTGGCCCAGGACATCGTGGATGACGGGCTCGTCGTCGATGACATGGATGGTGTGAAGTTCTGCCATGGTCAGTTCCGCGCCGGAGAGGATTTCGCGCCGATCTCCTTGAGGTCGAGGTTGGCCGGTATCCGGATCGAGAAGCGGGTCCCCCGGCCCGCTTCGCTGCTGACCGAGATGTGGCCGCCGTGCTCCTTGACGATCGCGTAGGAAATGGACAGCCCGAGGCCGGTCCCCTTGCCGATGCCCTTGGTCGTGAAGAACGGGTCGAAGATATGGGCCAGGTGCTGGGCCTTGATCCCGGTGCCCGTATCGGAGATCCGGACGACCACGTCCTTGTCCTCCGCCTTCACGTCGAGGCCGAGCGTTCCCCCGCCGGGCATGGCGTCGATGGCGTTGAGAATGATGTTGATGAACACCTGCTGCAGCCTTTCGCCCTGGGCCCAAATGGGCTTGACCGGCGCGGCCGTCATCTCCAGCCGGATATTCATCGCCTTGAGCTTGTAATCGATGAGCGAGATGATTTCCTGGAGGTTTTCCACGACATTCACCTTGTGGAAGGCCGACTCGGACGGGTTGCGGGCGAAGTTGAGGAGGTTCTTGACGATCCGGGAGACCCGGTCCGTCTGGACCTCGATCTTCTCCAGGATCTGGGAATAGTGCCGGTCGGTGAGCTTTTTCTGGAGCATCTGGACATAGCTCGAGATGCCGGTCAGCGGCGTGTTGATCTCGTGGGCGACGCCCGCCGACAGGAGCCCGATCGAGGCCAGCTTCTCCGAGGTCACGAGCTGGTGCTGGAGCTGGATCTTTTCGGTGATATCCTCGAAGACGATGATCGTTCCGTACGGGACCATGGTGTTGTCGAACAGGGGCGTCTTGGCGATGTCAAAGATCCGCTTGGCGCCGTTTCTCATCTCGAGCGAAATCTCGCTCAGGAGGCGGAAATCCGACTGGCTGTCGGACGGGAAGAGGGCCTGGACGTTGTCCGGCCCCAGGATCAGCTGGAGGCTCTGGCCCAGGGCCTGCCCCTTCTTCAGGCTGAAGATGCCTTCCATGACCCGGTTCCAGCCCATGACCCGGCCGCTCTCATCGATGACCGCGACGCCCACGGTCAGGCTCTCGATGATGTTCTCGCTGTAATCCTTGAGCCGTTCGAGCTCCAGCGCCCGGAGTCTGGCCTGGTTATAGAGCGAGGCGTTTTCGATGGCCAGCGCCACCGATGACGAAATCGTCGTCAGCAGCTCCCAATCCTCGCTGTTCAGGTAGGAGTTGTCGCTCTTCCGGCCCATGGCCAGGCAGCCGATGAGCTTCTTCTCCACGCGGAGGGGCAGGAAATGGGCGAGGCCGAGCACGGCCAGGACCTCCGCCCCCGGCAGGTGCTCCCGGCGCTCGGCCTGGCTTTCGAAGGAGATGTACTCGTTCTCGGTCAGGTTTCTGTAAAAAGACGGGTCGAGGTTGAGGCGCGCCGGCAGGGAGGGGAGGTCGCCCTTGGCGCTCGAGACGGCCAGCGTCCGGCCGTCGTCGGTTTCGGGCAGGAAAAGGACCAGGTTCTCCAGGGACAGGGCGTTGGCGATCAAGTCCAGAAGGGAGCGGGAGAGCTTGTCCAGGTTCCTTTCCCGGTTGAGCTCCTTGCTGATGGACAGGAGGGTTTTCCGGTAACGATAGGCGCGCTTATAGAAGACCCGGTCCAGGAGCGAGGCGAAGAGCTTCTTGAGCGGAGTGAAGAGCGTCGCGCCCAGGACCATCGCCAGGAGCCCGAGAATCAGGACGTTCAGCCTGTTCTCGGAGGACATCTGGGTCCGGGAGCTGAGGACGACGTACAGGCAGGCGAGCACAAAATAGGAAAAGGCGAGAGTCGCCGCCTTCTTGAGCAGCACTTCGAAATCCATGAGCTTGTACCGGGACACGGCATAGGCGAATGTCAGCGGGATAAGCGCCTGGAGCAGGACGGTCAGCTCCGCGAACCGGGAGGGGACCTGGCCCAGGAAATAGGGCACTGCATAGAAGGCGGCGAATGGCGCCATGCCCATCCCGAGGCCCGTTAAGATCCAGCGCAGCTGCTTCCCGACGAGCTGGCGCTGGGGCTCCCTGAGGCCGAAAAAGATGACGGCCAGGGTGGCCAGCACGCTGAGCGCGAGCTGGAGCATTTCGAGCCGTTCGAGAGCGCCGTAAAAGCTCAGGACCAGGGGATCCTCCCACCGCCGGGCGAACGGCAGGTGGAGGACGAGGGTGAGCACCAGGAGCAGCACACCGGGGACGTAGAGAAGATAGACGAAGGACGGCTTCTCCTTGATGAATTTCTTCCTCTGGGGGAAGATCAGGAAGAAATGAACCAGGAGGGCCGGGAAAAAGAGCAGCGCGGCCTTGTCCAGCCAGGAGAACAGGCTGTCCAGGACATCGAGCTGTCCCGTGGGTGAAAACACATAAAGGGAATAGAGGGAGCCGCAGAGAAGATAGTAATAAAGATACGGCAGGGAAAAGGTTTTCTTGGAGTTGAAAAAAACCACGACGGCGATCGCCAGGGTGGTGAACCCGATCAAGGCCAGGTAAAAATAAAGGAGCGGGGAGCCCTTCTGGGCCAGGAAGAAGGCGGGGAAGAGGAGCTCTCCGGTCCGGCTGATCTGATATCTGACCCGGAGGCCGGTGGCGCCCGCCATCCAGAGGGTCTTGGCGATATCGATCTTGTCGGTGACGGGCAGGTCGTTGATCGAGAGAAGGACGTCGCCCTTCTTGATCCCGGCGAGATAGGCGGGGCCGCTAAACTCGACCTTAAGGGCCGCGACCCTTCCGGATTTCTCGCTCCAGGTCACGCCGTCCGTGGGCTCCCGCCAGACGATTTTTCTGTAGACGTTCAGCCCGCCCAGAGCGGCGAAAACCCCGATTAAGACCAGGACGAGAAGGGTCCGTCTACTCATTAAAACAGAATCCAAAAAATTGAATCAGGCGGCGAAAATTTTTTTCCCGGCATGTTTCAGTCCAGGATATGTCTTATCCCCGTGCGGCTCGCCCAGTTGATCCCGGGCTCGCGGAGGAGCTTTTTCAGGGCCTGGTCCTCTTTTAATCCCAGGGGTTTGGTGTCGCGGGAGAAGAACGAGCTCATATAGTCCTTTGGCTTTCTGGCTTGGAACTCCTGGGGATCGGGGACCGCCTCCTCGGGCGGGGCCGCCTCCGGAGCCGGCTTGTCCTGGGTTTGCGGGGCGACCGGAATCAGGAAGAGAGTGCAGAGCAAAATCCCCGCGCTCAGCCGTCTTTTCATTGAAATCAAAATAATTCTTTCCCGGCATTTTGTCAAATTCGGCGGTTGCGGCGCGGCGTCGGGACGATGCGGCCGAATTGACAAATCAGGGAGGATAACCTAAGATTTAGCTCTAACGTATCGTTTTCTTCCATGCACAGATATATTATAGAGAAATGCCATACTTTCTATGCCATATGGCCACCGATGATGGTCACAACCTGATCCGGTCCTATCTGGCCCCCACGGCCGAGGACTGCCGAAAACACTTCGAATCCGAGGGGCTTTGCGTCCTTTCGGTGAAAAAAGACTGGAAAAAGCTCTCCCTTTCGGGCCTTCCTTTCGAGAAAAAGATCAAGGACAGGGATTTTATCATGTTCAATCAGGAGCTGATGGCCCTTCTCCGGGCCGGCTACCCGATTCTCAAGGGGCTGGAGCTGATCACCGGCCGGACGAAGAACATCTTCCTCAAGGAGATGCTGCTCAAGGTGGAAGCGGACATCCGCTCGGGGAAAGCCCTGTCCGAGGCCTTTTCCCCGTTCGAGAACAACTTCTCCAAGGTCTATACGGCGTCGCTAATGGCCGGGGAGCAGAGCGCCAACCTCCCGGGAACGATCGCCCGCTACATCGACTACGCCAGGGTCATCGCCGAGACCAAATCCAGGGTCCGGTCCGCCCTGACTTACCCGACCCTTCTCATGGTGTTTTCCCTTGCCCTGATGGGTATCATCATCAACTTCGTCCTGCCCCGGTTCTCGGGCTTCTACAAGGATTTCGAGGCCCAGCTGCCGGGCATCACCCTGATGCTCATGTCGTTGGCCGTCCTGCTCAGGAAGCTGACGCCGTTCCTGCTCGTTCTGGCCGCGGCGGGTTTTATCGTCCTGTTCAGGATGAAAAACAACGACAAGGTCGCCTTGGCCATCGACCGCCTGAAACTCCGCATCCCCTTCTTCAAGCTCATCCTCAAGGATACGGGAGTCTCCCTGTTCAGCCGGACCCTCGGCCTGCTGCTCGAGGCCGGCATCACCCTGCTGCCGGCGCTGCCCATCGCCTCCCAGGCCATCCCCAACAAATTCTTTGTGAAACAGACCCGGCACCTGCCGGATGACATCCGGAACGGCGGCGCCCTCTCGGATTCCCTGGTCAAGGCGGGCACATTCCCTCTGCTGGCCGTCGATATGGTGCGCATCGGCGAGACCTCGGCCAACCTGCCCGGCATGCTCAAGGAGATCGCCGAAGTCTACGACCAGAGAACCCAGGCCAGGATCAACACCTTCGTCTCCCTGATCGAGCCCGTGATCATCATCTTCATGGGCCTGATGGTCGCCGCCATGCTCCTGGCCGTCTACCTGCCGATTTTCAACATCATCAAGATGACGAGATAACCATGAACAAAGCCGAAGCCCTGAAAATGATCGAGCAGGAGGAGGCCGAGTCCCGGAAACTCGCCGAACGGTATCACGTTCCCTACATCGACCTTTCGGCCAGCGTGGTGAGCCGCGAGCTCGTCCAGTCGTTTCCTCCGGAATTCCTGTACCGGGCCAATTTCATTCCCCTGGAGGCGAACGCGACCCACGTCAAGATCGCCATCGCCGACCCCTCGGACATCGGGGCGATCGACTCCATCGAATCCTTCCTGGGGAAAAAGGTCCAGGTCTACGCGGCCTCGAAACGGGCCATCCAGGAGGCCCTGCGGAAGAGCGAGACCGCCCTCCAGGTCCTGAAGGACGCCACCGAGGGCTTCATCGTCCAGGTCGTCGAGAAGGACGGGGGCGAGGAGGAGGAAGTCATTTCCCTGGAGAAGCTGGCCGACCAGGACGGGTCGATCATCAAGCTCGTCAACACCATCATCTTCACCGCCGTCCAGAAGCGGGGGAGCGATGTCCACGTGGAGTCCCGCGAGGACGGCGTCAAGATCAAGTACCGGATCGACGGCGTCCTGAGCGAGGCCTTGGAGCCCATCGACAAGAAGTTCCAGTCGCCCATCATCTCGCGCATCAAGGTTATGTCCGACCTGGATATCTCCGAGCGCCGGGTGCCCCAGGACGGCCGGTTCCGGCTCAAGATCAGGGACAAGACCATTGATTTCCGCGTTTCCATCATGCCCAGCATCTACGGCGAGGACGCGGTCATCCGGATCCTGGACAAGGAGATGATCACCGAGGCCATCGCCGACCTGAAGCTCGACCTGCTGGGCTTCTCCGGGGAGCTGCTGAAGAAATTCCGCAAATACATCTCCCAGCCCTACGGCATGGTGCTCGTGACCGGACCGACGGGAAGCGGCAAGACGACGACCCTGTACGCCGCCCTGACGGAGATCAAGTCGATCGAGGACAAGATCGTGACGATCGAGGACCCCGTGGAATACCAGGTCAGCGGCATCACCCAGATTCCGGTCAACGAGAAAAAGGGGCTCACCTTCGCCCGCGGCCTGCGGTCTATCCTGCGGCACGACCCGGACAAGATCATGGTCGGCGAAATCCGCGACCCGGAAACCGCCCAGATCGCCATCCAGTCGGCCCTGACCGGCCACCTGGTTTTCACCACGGTTCACGCCAACAACGTTTTCGATGTCATCGGCCGGTTCCTCCATATGCAGGTCGACCCCTACAGCTTCATCTCGGCGTTGAACTGCATCCTGGCCCAGCGCCTGGTGCGGGTCCTCTGTCCGAAGTGCAAGGAGGCGGTCCGCTACGGGGACGGGCAGCTCATCGAATCCGGCCTCGACCCGGGGAGATACAGGGACGCGGAGTTCTTCGAGGCCCGCGGCTGCGCCAACTGCAACTTCACCGGCTACCAGGGCCGGACGGCCATCGCCGAGCTGCTGGAGCTTTCGGATGCCATCCGGGAGATGATCCTCGTCCGCAAACCTCTTTCCGAGGTCAGGAAGCAGGCGAAGGAAGAGGGCATCGTCTTCCTCAGGCAGGTCGGCCTGGACAAGGTGATGCGCGGGGTGACCAGCCTGAAGGAATTGAACAAGGTCACTTTCGTGGAGTAAGGGAAGACCAGGGACATGCCTCTCCGGATCCGGATCGAACGGCCGGCCTTCCTCGACAGGGTCGAGAGATTTTTTATCGGCCCGCCCTGTCCGCCCATCCTTCTCCAGGTTTCCTCCGCGTTCCTCTGCGGCCTTCAGGTTGCCGCCAAGGAGAAAAAGCCAAAGCAACGGCTGATCGTGCCCCTGCCCCAAGGCCTGGTCGAGCCCCACTTCGAAAGGGCCAATATCCCGGACGGCGCCGCCCTGGCCGGCCTCCTCAGGGAGCACCTCGGCCGTCTCCGCGCCTCGGCGGGCGACGCGGCATGCCTCCTTCCCGAGGCCTGCTTCCGCGTGTTCGTCCTGCCTTTTGAATCCCTGCCGGCTTCCGACCGCGAACGGGAAAACCTGATTCTTTTCCGGGCCAAAAAGCAGATGCCCGTGCTGCCGGATGACCTCCAGCTCTCCTTCCAGGTGCTCGAATCCGGACAGGGCCTGAAGGTCGTGGCCGCCCTGGCCCGGGCTTCGGTCATCCGCGAATACGAGACCTTCTTTGCCGGCCTGGGGCTTGGGCTCGGCGTTATCGGCCCTCCGGCCCTCAGCCTGGTCAACCTCATCGACTGGCGAGCGGAGCCGACCGGGTTGTTGGTCAACCTGGACGACGACGCGCTGGGCCTGGTCGCGGTCACCCGTTCCGAGCCGGCCCTTTACCGCGTGAAGGCCTTTGCCGGCGAGCGCGGCGAGGCCCGCCGCGTGGACGGCCTGGCCAAGGAAATCGAAAACACCATTCATTTCATCGAGGACAGGGAGAAGCAGGCGATCCCCGAGATCTGGTTCCGGAACGGGCTGCTGGACGGAGGAGATAACCTGCCGTCCGCGCTGGCCGGGAGGCTGGCCCTTCCGGTCAAGCCGGTTCCCGCGGCCGCGCTGGACTCCCTGCCCGAGGCGGAGCTTTCGATCCTGACGCCACTCGCGGGGCTCATCCCATGAACCCGATCCGCGTCAACCTCGCCTCGCGCCCCCTTCTTAACCGCCGGCTGTATCTGTTTATCGGCGGCGGCCTCGCGCTGGCCGCGCTCATCGCCCTTTTCCTGGGCGTTTTTATTTTTTCCCGGTTTGCCCTGAAAACCAGGGGAGTCCGGTCCGAGCTCGCTCAGGTTGAGCAGGCCATCCAGCGCGCCGAGAGAGAGAAGTTGGTATCCCGGGCCAAGGCGCAGGAGGCGATGGGCCGCGACCGGTTGATCGTCGATTTCGCCAACGCCGTCATCCTCGCAAAGACTTTTTCCTGGGCGGCCTTCCTCTCCCGGCTCGAGGATGGCCTGCCCGACTCGAGCTTCATCCTGTCTCTGGCGCCGGTCGCCGTCGAGAGCCACCGGGTTCAATTCCGGCTGAAGGTGGCCTCGGCGGGACTGGATGACCAGCTGGCCCTGATCAACAAACTTCTCGAACTGAATTTCAGCCAGATCCGGGTCGAGGGGGAAGATTTGGACGACCGCGGCCTCCTGACTTCGGAAATGCTGGTCAGCTATGAAAGGCATATTTAGGAACCTCAGCGAAAAAGAGCGGAAGCGCCTTCAGTGGCTGGCGCTCGTCCTGGGCTTCTCCCTGGTTTTTATCTTTCTAGTCTCGCTCCGGGAGCGCCGGAGCTTCCACCGGCATGAGGAGGCGCTCGCCGGGCAGAAGGCGGCGTTTGCCAAGCTCGACCTGGAGCGCCGCAGCGCCGTGACCGAGAGGGTTCGCTGGACGCAGGCCGAGCAGGACCTGGCCGAGCTCAAGGCGAAGTACTTTTACCAGGAAAAAGACGGGGTCAATGGCCTGCGGCTGGATCTCCAGCGGCTCTTCGCCGAGTCCGGGATCGCCGCCCGGTCGCTCAAGTTTGATTATGTCGACCTCGAACGGGAGAAGGCCAGGAAGGTCAGCGTGACGTTCAACTTCACCGGGCCCTATCCGCTTTTGAAGAGGTTCCTCGAGACGGTCGAGCAGTTCCCCAAGTTCCTCCACCTCGAGAGGCTGGATTTTGTCAGGATCATGGGAGGGGGGAACAACCTCGAGCTCAGGGTTGTCCTCGCGGGGTACTATGCGGGCTTTTAAGGTTATCGCCGTCTGGCTCGTCCTCCTGGGAGTCGTGCCGCTCGCCGTGGCTCCCGCTGCCGGCGCTCAGACCGGGCCCCAGGCGGCGGAGGAGGATAAGGTCCCTCCGCTCGTCCGGATGGACCTCCTCGGTCTGGCCCCGGTGCCGGCCGCGCCGCCGAAAAGGAACATTTTCTCACCCCGGACGGGTCTGTCGAGCCGGCTCGAGCCCGTCGCGCCGATCGGCGAGGTCAGGGCGGCCGGCCCGCCCCCGGTCAACCCCGGCGAGGCCGCCGCCGTCCCGCCCGCCCAGGCGGAAGCCGGGTCGACGGCCGCTCCCGCATTCAGCATTGACCTCCGGTTCATCGGCTTCGTCGAATCGCAGAGGACCCGGAAGATCATCGGCCTGGTGATATTCCAGGGGCAGGCGCTGGCCGTGGACGAGGGCGAGGTGATCAGCGAGGGCATCCGCATCGGCAAGATCCGCCGGGAAGAAATCGAGGTCATCTTGCCAGACTCCTCAACGAGGACATTTTCCCTGGAAGGAGAGGAATGATGAAAAAGCGCGCCTGGACTATCGTTATCATAGCCCTCGGCCTCTGGGGATGCGCCGGTTTCGGCAGTCACTATTACCGGCTGGGCAATCAGGCGGCCATCAACCGGAACTGGGACCTGGCCATCAAGAATTATGAGCAGGCGCTCCAGGAAAACCCGAACGAGCATGCCTATCAGACGGCCCTCGCCCGGGCCAGGATTTCCGCCGGCCTGTACAGCGTACGGAACGCGCGGATCCTGACCGCCCAGGGGAAAAAGGAAGAAGCCCTCAAGGAATACGAGAAGGCCCTGAACTATGACCCGGAGAACCGGAGCGTTCTGGATGAGATGCGCCGGCTGGCCTCGCCGGCGTCCGCGGTGGAGGCGCCCAAGCCCTTCAAGCTCGAACCCCCCGTCAAGCTCAAGGTCGCAAGAGACAACATCGAGCTCAAGTTCACGGACGCCAGCGTCCGGTCGATTTTCCAGGCCCTGGGCAAGCACGCCCAGATCAGCATCATCTACGACGAGCTCTTCAAGGACATGAACCTGACGATCGATATCTCCGGGAAGGAGTTCGAGGACGCCGTCAGCTACCTCTGCCTGGCCAGCAAGAACTTCTACCGGATCATCGACGAGAAGACGATCATCATCGTTCCCGACCAGCCGGTCAAAAGGATCCAGTACGAACAGAACGCGATCCAGGTCTTCTATCTCTCCAACATCAATGCCCAGGACATCTTTGCCGCGCTCCAGCAGATGCTGCGGAGCCAGTTCCGGGCGCCGAACATCTTCGTGGACAAGAACCTCAACACCATCACCGTCCGGGACACGCCCAGCAATATCGAGCTCGCGGCCCAGCTCATCAAGAAGTGGGACAAGTCGAAGGCTGAAGTGGTCATCGACCTCGAGATCATGGAGGTCTCCCGGCAGAAGCTGCGGAGCATCGGCGTCGATTTCGATAACATCTATCTCGGGCTCCGGTATTCCGGGCCGGGGGCCTCGAGTGATGCCGGCTGGTACAACCTCTCCGAGATCGACCTGGGCAAGAAGACGAGCTACCAGATCTCCCTTCCCTCCGCCGTCATCAATCTCCTGGAATCCGACGCCGACACCAAGCTTCTCGCCCAGCCGCGGCTCCGCGGGCTGGCGGACGAGGACATTAAGACCTTGGTGGGGCAGAAGATTCCCATCCCCCAGACGACCTTCACGCCGTTCGCCGCGGGCGGGATCAGCCAGCAGCCCATAACGTCATTCACTTACCAGGACGTCGGCCTGGACATCAAGATCAAGCCGAAGATCCATGTCGAGGGAGAGGTCACGCTGGAGATCGAGCTCAAGATCACGGCGCTCGCCGGCTCGGGATACGCCGATATCCCGATCATCGCCACCCGCGAGGTCAAGAACGTGATCCGGCTCAGGGACGGCGAGTCCAACCTCCTGGGCGGACTGCTCCGTGACGAAGAAAGGAAGTCCCTGAGCGGCATCACCGGGCTCAAGGATATTCCCATCCTGGGAAACCTCTTTGGAGCCTCCGACAAGGAAGTCGACCAGTCCGACCTCGTCCTGACAATCACCCCCTATATCATCCGGCCCCTGCTCAGGACAGCCGAGGACGACAAACCCGTTTGGATCCAGCTCGAAGGGTTGTCGCCGTCAGACCGTGGCGACAGGGACGAGCCGGGGGATGTCGGCCTGCCGGGAATACCCGGCCGGGAAGGTCCCATCCCCAGTCCGGGCGCCGATCAGGAGCAGCCCGGCGACAACCAGGTCACCCTGGACCCGGCGAATTTTGAAGTCCCGGCCGGCCGGGAGTTCCGGATCAGCATCAACCTGAGGACCCAGCAGGAAGTGGGCAATCTCTCGATGACCGTCGGTTTCAGCGGCCAGGTCGCCAAGCTCAAGGACGTCATTGAGGGCGGCCTGGTCAGGCAGATGGGCGACAAGGTCCCCTTCCTTAAGAGTATCTCCGAGGGGAGCTGCACCATCGGTTTCTCCAGCCCGCAGATCGGCCGCGGCTTCCGGGGAGGCGGCAATCTGGCCGTGCTCATCTTCGAAGCGGCCGGGGCGGGGGAAACGCCGGTGGCGGTCTCGGGTGTCTCCGCCAACGGACCGACGGGTCAGGCCGTCAACTTTACCTCCCGCGACGCCCGCGTCGTCGTGCGCTGAGAGCCGGCCCTTTTTTTGGTCGTTCTTTATTTTGACATCTCCTCCTTTATGTTTTATCTTTTTGAGCGTGATCCTGATTCTCACCGGTTCGGTCCAGTCGGGGAAGACCCGTTTTCTGGCCGGGATTCTGGCCGCGCTGGACAGAGCGGCGGAAGGCCTATCGGGTTTCTTGAGCCCCGCGGTGTACGAGGGCGGACGGCTCATCGGGTATGACCTGGCCGTGCTCGGCCGGGAGAAGTCAGCCCCGTACCTCAGGAGGCAGGGTGAGCCGGGGTGGGAGAGGGTCGGGCCGTACTTTTTTGTCCCGGATGCGCTGAAGGAGGCGCGGCGGATAATCCAAGAGAGCCGCGCCGGCGACCTCCTGGTCGTCGATGAGGTGGGCCCGCTCGAGCTCGGGGGCGGAGGGATCTGGGAACCCCTGGAGGCTGTCCTCAAAAGCCCGGGACGCCGCTCGCTGCTGGTTGTCCGCGCCTCCTGCCTCGAGCCCCTGCGGGCGAGGCTCGGCGGTCTGCCGGTCAAGGTCTTCTCGGTCGAGGAGCCGGCGGCCCGGGCCTCGATGCTGTTTGAAATCGCCCGTGATGCCCCGATGCGGGGGGAGCCGGCCGGCCGGGCGGGCTGAAGATAAGGGAGGGAGACATGTGGGACAAGCTCGAGCTCGTGCACTATGAACGTCAGCTGGAGTTGATCGGCCGGCGGGGGCAAAGCCGGCTGAAGCGGTCGGGCGTTTTCATCGCCGGCGCCGGCGGACTGGGCACGGCGGCCGCGTCGTATCTGGCGGCCGCTGGAATCGGCCGCATCCTCATCGTGGACCGGGACAAGATCCAGGTCAATAACCTCAACCGGCAGGTGATGTACGCCGAGAAGGATGCCGGGAAGCTCAAGGCCGCCGCGCTGGCGGGCCGGCTCAGCGGCCTGAACCCGCACATCGAGATCCGCGGCGAAATGATCGACATCAGCGCCTCCGACATCCGGGACGGCGTCTCCACATTCGACGTCATCGTCGATGCCCTGGACAACTTCCCCTCCCGCTATGTCCTCAACAGCGCCGCCCTCGCCCAGGGCATTCCGCTCGTCCATGCCAGCATCCGCGGCTTCTATGGACAGGTGACGACCCTGGTGCCCGGCCTGACCCCTTGCCTCAAATGCCTTTTTCCCGAGATTCCGAAAGATGACACTCCGTCCGTCCTCGGGCCTGTCTGCGGCGTCATCGGCTGCCTGCAGGCCATGGAGGTCATCAAGTATCTCCTGGGCAACGGCTCTCTCCTGATGAACAAGCTCCTCGTTTTTGACGGTCTCAAGGGGTCCCTGGACGAGGTCGAAATCGGCCGTCGGACGGACTGCCCGGAGTGCGGCGGCCGATGACGGTCCGGGTCAAGTTTCTGGCCAATTTCCGGGACCTGTTCGGGGCCCGCGAGATGGAGCTGGTCCTGCCCCCGCAGGCCCGGCTGCGCGATCTCCTCTGCGAGATCTGCGATTCGCCGGAGCGTCGGGCCCAGGTCCTGACCGTCTCGGGGGACATCCATCCCCAGGTCGTGATCATGAAGAACGGAACACCTGCCAAGTCGCTCGGCGGGCTCGAGATGCCGCTCGAGGACGGGGCGGTCGTCGCCGTCTTCCCGTTCCTCGGCGGCGGGTGAGCATCCGAGAGCGAGCGCATCTCTTTTTCTGTGATTGTGTAATTCCTCAATGGGGTCCTGTCACGGCGCGTCCCTGTCCGTCCTCGCGCCTCACCCGTCAAGAGAGGGGTCCCCGTCGCTCCGGGCGGGGCAGGGACTGGCGCCGTGCCACCCCCCGTTACTTTCGCGCATCACAGCAAAAGAGATGCGCTCATAACCCGCGGATTTCTTGTTTTAGGCGCGCCCATCTGATATCATCTCACCTCGATTATAAGGAAACCCCCGTCCGATGAACGAAATTCCCTACGGAGTCCACGGCCGGATCCTGGAAATCGACCTGACGAGCGGGAGCATCAACGAAACCCCTCTCGACGGCGGCCTGGTGGCCGACTATATCGGAGGGAGGGGGCTGGGCATCCGCCTGCTCCTGGACAGGATCGACCCGGCTTGCGATCCACTGAGCCCCGGAAACATCATCGTCATCGCCACGGCACCCCTCATCGGGACGAACGCCCCCACCGCGGGCCGGGGGCACATGGTTTTCAAGTCCGCCCTGGGCGGGTCGGTGGGGACGTCCAATTGCGGCGGGACATGGGCCCCGGCCTTCAAAGCCACGGGCTACGACGCCCTGGTCATCAAGGGCCGGGCCGCCTCCCCGGTGATCATCGACATCCGGGAAGGCCGGGTCGAAATCCTGCCCGCCGGCGAGCTCTGGGGGATGGACGTCCCCAGGGCGACCGAGGCCCTGATGGCGGGGGCGTCCGACCGCCGGGCCCGGGTGCTTCTGATCGGGCCGGCCGGAGAAAACCTCGTCAGGTTCGCCTCGGTGATGAACGACCGGAACCGTGCCTACGGCCGGGGCGGCCCGGGCGCCGTCTGGGGGAGCAAGAACCTCAAGGCCGTCCGGGTCTTCGGGCAGAAAAAAATCCAGGTCAAGGACCGGGAAAAATACCAGGCGGGGTTCGACCAGGGCTTTTATCTCCTCAAACAGGCGCCGGCCACGAAACGCCTCCTCCGCGAGCTCGGGACGGCCGGGCTGGTCGAACTCATCAACCTGATCAACATGCTGCCGCACCGCAACTTCCAGGATACCGTCCACAGCGACGTGGATGTCGAGAGGGTCTCCGGTGAGACCCTGGCCAAAAAACTCCTGCAACGGGCCGCCGGCTGCTACCTCTGCCCGATCGGCTGTCAGCGCCACACGAGCGTGGGCGACCGGAAAGGCGAGGGGCCGGAGTACGAGACGATGGTCATGATCGGCCCCGACTGCGACATCTACGACCTCGAGCGCCTGACCCTGGCCAACTATCTCTGCAATGAGCTCGGCATGGACACGATCTCTTTCGGCGGGACGGTCGCCTGCGCCATGGAGCTCTTCGAGCGAGGGCTGATGACAACCCGGGACACGGGGGGGCTGGAGCCCCGGTTCGGGCGGAGCGACCTGATCGAGGAGCTGGCCCGGCGCACCGCTTTTCGCGACGGCCTCGGAGACAAACTGGCCGAGGGATCGTACAGGCTGGCGGAGGGATTCGGACATCCCGAGTATTCAATGACCGTGAAAAAGCAGGAGATTCCCGCCTACGATCCGAGGGCTTCCCTCACCCAGGCCCTGGGTTACATGACATCCCCCACGGGGGCCTGCCATCTCAAGGGCGGCTATGCCGTCTCGCTGGCCTTTTTCGGCGGGACGAAGGAGATTCCGAGGTTCAGCCTGCTCCAGTCGCCGATCGGGATCCGGAACATGCACAACCTGGGAATCATCCAGGACAGCCTGGGTGTCTGCCGCTTCACGGGCTACGCCTTTTCCTATGACCCGTGGGCCCGGATGATGAGCGGCGTCACGGGCCTCGATTTCTCGACGGCCCGGCTCGAGGAGATCGCCAACCGCATCGCCGCCGTCGAGCGCCAGTTCAACCTGGCCTCGGGTCTCACGAGTGCCGATGACACCCTGCCGGAGCGGTTCAGCGCGGAGCCGATCGACGTCGCCGGCGAAGAGCGCGTCGTCTCCAAAGAGGCGATCCTCCGGATGAGGCGCGATTACTACCGGGTCCGGGGATGGGATGAGGAGGGACGTCCCACGCCGGGATTGATCGAGACCTTGAGGATCGCGGAGCGGCCGCAACCATGACCAAGAAGACCTGGAAAGCCACCGACGAGATCATGCGCCTGTTCCAGAGCGTGGGCCGGGCGTCACTTCTTTACGATGTCCAGGACAGCCACAGCGGCAACATGGCCGTGCGGCACACCGACGAAGCCGGTAATGAGTGGATCGCCATCACCGCCACGGGCTCCCAGAAAGGCGACCTGGAGGCGAGCCAGATCTGTTTTCTCTCCCCCACGGAGACCGATTTCGGATACTACAAGGCATCTTCCGAGACCGATATCCATGCCAGGATCCTCAGCCTCCCCGGCGTGCGGGCTTCGATGCACGCCCACACCAAGGACCTGATGATCGTGACGCTCGACAACGAGCCCAAGCCCAATACGCCCGCCCCGTTTGTTCCGGTCGACCCCCTGGGCCACTACCACCTCGGCGGGCTCGTGCCGGTCGACTGGGTGGCCGTTCCCAGCGGCTCGCCCGAGATGGCCAGGATCATCCCTGAGCGCCTGGCCGCCCACCCGGCGACGGTCATCCAGACCCACGGCACGTTCGTCCGGGCGCGCTCGCTCAAGGAGGCGTTTTTCCTGATCAGCGTCGCCAACAACGCCGGCGCGGTGGTGCGGCTGGAGAAGATACTCGGCGTCGATGTCGCCGGCCTGAGGCGGAACATCCAGGCCGCGCCCGAGGCCGCCTTCTCCTATCCGCCGTCGGGCTTCACGATCGACGGCGACGACGTCTGTGATTTTCCCGAGGAAGGGGAGATCCTGCGCGAATTCCACAAGGCCGGGGCGCGCGTCTTCGAATCGCGGCTCTCGCCCTTTCATACAGGGTCGATGTCCGTCCGGGGGGTGAACAGCCTGCTCTACGCGCCCAAGGCGGCGATGCCCCGCGAAGTCGGCGGGCCGCTCCTCGAGCTGCCGCTCGACATCCGGGAGGCCGATGACGCCGAGCTCCGGGTCCACAAGGAGATCTACCACGAGAGCGATTTCCAAACGCTCATGCACTGCTACACCCCCGAGGCCGAGGCCATGGCCCAGTTCATCTATCCGGGCGAGAGCGAGCCTTTGACGCGGGTCATCCCGATCGACGCCGAGGGGAGTTTCATCCATCTCGCCATTCCCGTCGTCCCGCCGAAGACAGCCGTCCCGGAGATCGTCCGCCTCCTCCAGGACTACAAAGTTGTGATCGTCCGGGGGGGCGGCGTCTGGGCGAGCGGCGGTCAGTCGCTCTCCGAGGTGCTCCACCATCCCTCGTCCGTACGGGAGATCTGCCTTTATCGCATCGGGGCCTACGAACTGGGGCTCGACGTCCGCAAGATGGAGCCCGCCAAAGCCAAGAAGTGGTAGCCGGAGCGGTGGACGGAGAAAGCCGGGCGGCCGCCCGTCCCGGTCCGGGATCAGACTGCGGGAGCTGAGGCGGCCGGTCCGGGCGCCGGCAGCGCGACAAAGAATTCCACCCAGCGTCCGGGCTCGGATTCGGCCCAGATGCGCCCCTGGTGCTTGTCGACGATGGATTTCGAGATGTAGAGCCCCAGCCCGGAACCCTTGACGCCGCCGGTGCCTTTCTGCTTCAGCCTCTCGAACCTCTTGAAAAGCCGGTTGGCTATGTCCTCGGGAGAGATGCCCACGCCCTCGTTGCGGACGGAGAAGATGATCTCGCCGCCCCGGGGGGCGAGCCTGAGCTGCACCGGTGTGCCCTCGTAGCCGTACTTGATCGCGTTATTGACGAGGTTGCCGACGACGATCTTCAGCAGGGCCGGGTCGCCCTCGATGAGGGGATCGCCCTCGAATTCCGCCACGATGGGCATGCGCCGAACATTGTCCTTCACCCCCGGCATGTTCAGGACCTCGGCGACGACGGCCGAGGCGAACGGCACGTGCTCCTTGAAAGCGGACAGACCGTCGAGCTCCATCTTGGACAGGTCGATGTAGCTCCGGATGGTGTCCTCGAGGTATTCGCAGTTGCGGATGATGGTTTCCACGACCTTCTCCTGCTCGGGGTCGAGCTTGCCAAAATAGCCGCGGCGGAGGGTGGCGGCGGTCGTCTGGACCGTGGCCAGGGGGCTCTTGAGCTCATGGGAGACGATGGCCATCAAGTCGAGCATCTTGGCCCCGGCGGCGTTCTGCCGGGCTTCCAGGGCGTTGGCGACGACGCTCCGCAGCTCTTCGGGCGTGAAAGGTTTCGGAACGTAGTCGAAGGCGCCGTTTTTCAACGCTTCGCGGGCCGTGTCCACGCTCGAATAGCCGGTGAAGATGATGACCGTCGTTTGGGGCCGGTCCCGCCGCAGGGCCTTGAGGATCTCCATCCCCCCGAGCCCGGGCATCTTGAGGTCCGTGACGACGATGTCGTAATCCTTGGCCATGGCCATGGCCAGCCCTTCGTCACCGGACGAGGCCGTCCCGATCTCGTATCCGGAACCGGCGATGATCCGCCGCGAGCTCCTGAGGACGATATCCTCGTCGTCGATGAACAGGATCTTGTCGGCCATGTCCGTCTCTCCCGCTCCCCCGTTACTGCAGGGGGAGCTTGATGGTGAATCTTGTGCCTTTCCCGACTTCGCTGTCCACTGTGATCAGGCCGCCGTGACGCTGGATGACGCCGTAGGTCATGGCCAGGCCGAGCCCCGTCCCCTGGCCCCGGCCCTTGGTCGTGAAGAAGGGCTCAAAGATCTTGCGCTTGTTTTCCTCGCTGATGCCGACGCCCGTGTCGGTGACTGAGATGACGACCATGCCGAACTCGGGCTCGGCCGAGGTGGCGATGGTCAACCGGCCGCCCTGCGGCATGGCGTCGGCGGCGTTCACGGCGAGGTTATTGATGACCGACCGGATCTCTCCCGGGTCGACGCTGACGCGGGGGAGGGGCCGGTCGAGGGCTTTGACGATCTCGATATTCTGAAAGCTGACGTGCTTCTCCAGGATCCTCAGGCTGTCCTCGATGATGGCGTTGAGGTCGCTCAGCACGCGCTCGGGCTTGGTGTCGCGGGCGAAGTCCAGGAGGCCGCGGACGATTCCCCCGCAGCGCATCGCCTCGTCCCGGATGACCGTCAGGTCCTCCTCGTATTTCGTCCCCCTCATGTCTTCGAGGAGCAGGCTGCTGTAGGTCAGCACGCCGGTCAGCGGGTTGTTGATCTCGTGCGCGACTCCCGAGGCCAGCCGGCCGATCGAGGCCAGCTTCTCGGACTTGAGGATGGTCCTGGCGGCCTGGTCCTTGAGCTCCCGGTCCCGCTCCTCGATCGCCTCGACCATGCCGTTGAAGGCCTGCCCCAGATTCCGGGCGTCGTCGTCGTGGGGGTCGACTTCGATGCGGTGGTAGACGCCCTGCGCCATCTTCTTCGAGGCGGCGATGATCCTCTTGACGGGCTTAGTGTAAACATTGATCAGGTAGCCGGCCAGGATCAGGGCGATGATCGTCGTGTCGATGAACTCGGTGTTGTTGTTGAGGAGGACGGCGGCATAGAGGATGCCCGTCATTCGGCGGCCTTCCTTGATCGGCGCGGCGATCTTGATGACCATGGCATGGTCTTCGAGGGGGGAGGACCTGGGCCGGGCGCGCGGCGTCGGGACGACGGGGATGAGCGTCCGCTGGGCGAGCTCCGGCCCCTCGTTGCGGATGCTCGAATAGTCGAGGACGCCCGTTCCGGCGACCGGGGCCTGCGTCCTCAACGCCTCCTGGATTGTCCGGTAGTGAGCCATGCTGTCCCCGAAAGCGTCGGGGTTGTTGGCCCGCACCAGGACCGTTCCCTGCGGGTCGACGACGTTGACGATGTCGAACCCGAAATCCCGCCGGATCCGGACGAGCGCTTCGTGGAGCGTGGGCCGATCGGCGGCCGCGGTGGCCCGGACGATCTCGGAAGTCTTGGCCAGGTACTGGACGGTCCGCGACCAGGGCGCAGTGGTCGGCCAGGATGGATTCCCGGCCGCCCGACGCGAAGAGGGCCTCGATCTCCGGAGCGACCCTGTTCACGTCGCTGAAGATCGCCCGGTAGGCATCCCTCCGGGTCGGGCCGACGGCCAGAACGGCCTTCTCGAGAATCGCCGTCCGCACGATGGCGTAGCCCAGGCGGACTTCCTCGGCGTTCCTGTCCTGTTCGCGGTCGGGGAAGCGCTCGAGATAGGCCCTCCCGAGCTCGATCATGTCGGCGCTGGCAAAGGGAAATCTCCCCTCGAGCTTGAGGACGGCGCGGCGGAAGGATTCCAGGTCTTTGCTTTGACGGAAGAGGCCGGCGAGCCGGATCCCGGCGCCGGGATGCAGGTCTCTTGAGTTTGGGTGCGATACGGGAGGGCATCTTATATCATAAGAGAGCGGCGCTGTATAGACGGAGGATTTGACAGCGCAACCCCGGCGGGCTACTATCGCCCGGAATGAGAGGTAGCGGCATGAATTCAGTTATTGGCGTTCTGGCTCTGGCGGGCTTGGCCGGGCTCGGCGCCTGCCGCATTGCGTCCCGGCCGTCCGAGCGGCTGTTCATCGCCGAGTCGCTGACTCCGGACGGGTCTTTTACGGAAGGCATCGAAGGTCCGGCCTGCGATGCGGCCGGAAACATCTACGCCGTCAATTTCGAGCGCCAGGGAACGATCGGCCGGGTGACGCGGGAGGGACACGGAGAGGTTTACATCACCCTGCCGGAAGGGAGCATCGGCAATGGGATCCGTTTCGGCGCCGGTGGAGTCATGTTGGTCGCCGACTACACGGGACACAACATCCTCGCGGTCAACCCCGAAACCCGGGCCATCCGGGTTTTGGCCCACGAACCCGCGATGAACCAGCCTAATGACCTGGCCCTGGCGCCGGATGAAACCATCTACGCCAGCGACCCGGCGTGGTCGAAGGGGACGGGACAGGTCTGGAGAATCGACTCCGAGGGCCGCGCTACCCGAGTGGCGGCGGACATGGGGACGACCAACGGCATCGAGGTCAGTCCGGACGGCCGAACTCTCTATGTCAACGAAAGCCTCCAACGGAAAGTCTGGGCCTTTTCGATCTTGTCCGGCGGCGGCCTGGAAGAGAAGCGGCTGCTCGCGACCTTCCCGGACTTCGGGATGGACGGCATGCGTTGTGACGCTGACGGGAATCTATATATAACTCGCCCCGGCAAGGGGACAGTGGTCAAGATGTCTCCGGGGGGCGCGGTCATCATGGAAATCGACGCCCTGGGAAAGAGGCCGAGCAACCTGTGCTTCGGCGGGCCCGACGGACGGACGGTTTACGTGACGGAAGTCGACCACCGGCGCCTCGTCCGGTTCCGGGTGGACCGTCCGGGCCGGGAATGGGGCCGCCGGTGAGCCGGCTCTCTCCTCTTGTCGACTAGACGAAACGGGAGATCTGGCCCGAGAGGAAACGGGCGATATCCCGGGTGGGGAAGGGCCAGGCATAAGCGAATTCTTTTCCGGAGTGCTTCTCCCGGGCCGCGCGGATGGCCTCAGGGATGTCGACGGCCGAGTGCTCGCCGCCCCGCGTCATCATGGGCGTGATAACAATAATCCTGGATGCGGAGAGGGCCGCCCGGTCCAACGCCTCGGCCAGGCTGGGCGAGCAGAATTCGTTAAAGCCCAGGATGATATCGAGGCCCGATTCGCGGCGCAGCTCATCGGCCAGCTCGACCGACCCCGCATGGAAGGGGTCGTTGTCGCCCGTCCTCGGCCAGCGGCGCACTTCGGCCTCCAGCT
>Ga0154742_1084_pt2 | contig 26648 bp, 25 predicted proteins | sample Rifle2008BG16ft_FD_105750 | JGI IMG/M metagenome (GOLD analysis project Ga0154742, IMG submission 105750) | Candidatus Aminicenantes bacterium RBG_16_63_16 | reverse complement strand
CGTTATGTGAAGTCGTTTTTGCCCAACTTGGCTTAATTATGAGTTTCGTGACGCCCTATTATGTAAAGAACTTAGTTGGGGTTGACGATGAGGTCCCGTTCCCGATAATCTAGCAGCCGGACCGACGAGGCCCGCCGACAGACATGCCCAACCGCTTGATCCGCGAAAAGAGCGCCTACCTCCTTCAGCACGCCGGTAACCCCGTGGATTGGTATCCCTGGGGGGAGGAAGCGTTTGCGGCGGCCGGGAGGCTGAACCGGCCGGTCTTTCTGTCCATCGGCTATTCGAGCTGCCACTGGTGCCACGTGATGGCAAGAGAGTCGTTCGAGGACGCCGAAACCGCGCGTCTCCTGAATGAGGGCTTCGTTTCGATCAAGGTCGACCGGGAGGAACGCCCCGATATCGACGCTCACTACATGGCTGCCTGCCAGATGCTGAGCGGGAGCGGCGGCTGGCCCCTGTCGGTTTTTCTAACAGCCGACCGGCAGCCCTTTTTCGCCGGCACCTATTTTCCCAGAGACAGCCGGTTCGGTCTCATCGGGTTCAAGGACCTGGTCCTCCAGATCGCCGGGGCATGGAAAGCCGGCGGCCGGGATCTCCTGGGCACCGCGGAAAAAATCGTGGCCGCGCTGCGGCAGACGGTTAAGGCGCCGCCGGGCGAGCCCCTTGGGCCTGAGATCCTGGACGACGCTTTCACCCGGCTCTCGGCCGAGTACGACCCAGTTCACGGCGGGTTCGGCGGGGCGCCGAAATTCCCGCTGGCCCATCGTCTCTTTTTCCTCCTTCGCTACGCCGGCCGCACCGGAAACCGGCGCGCCCTGGAGATGGTGGAAAAAACGCTTCTGGAGATGAGACGGGGCGGAATATTTGACCAGCTGGGGTTCGGGTTTCACCGCTATTCGACCGACGCCGGCTGGCGGGTCCCCCATTTTGAAAAGATGCTCTACGACCAGGCGCTCCTCGCCATGGCTTATACCGAAGCTTACCAGGTGACCGGCCGCCCGGAATTCCGAAGGACGGTCGAGGAAACCGCGTCCTATGTGCTTCGGGAGCTCGTCTCGCCGGAAGGAGGTTTTTTTACGTCGGAGGACGCCGATAGCGGCGGCGAGGAGGGGCTGTTCTATCTTTGGGAGGCCGCCGAGATCCGTTCGAGCCTCACCCCGGCGGAAGCCGAGTTCGCCGGCCGGGTTTTCGGCCCCCATTCCAAAGAGGACCTCGGCACGGGGGCAGCTCCCGCCCTGGAAAAGCGCGTTTTGCGCCTCGGACAAGAACCCTCGGCCCTGGTCGAGGAGATGGGCATATCCCGACGCGAATTTCATAAAAGACTGGCCTCCGTTCGGACCCGTCTCCTGGCCGTCCGCGAGCGCCGCCCCAGGCCCCATAAGGACACCAAGATCCTGACCGACTGGAATGGACTGATGATCGCGGCTTTGGCGAAGGCCGCCGGGGCGCTGGGCCGGGACCGGCTCACCTCGGCGGCACGAAAAGCCATCGCCTTCATTCGCGGGCACCTATATTCGGGCGGGAGGCTCAGGCACAGGTATGCCGGGGGTGAGGCGGCCGTCACGGCCTTTCTCGATGACTACGCGTTTCTCATCTGGGGCCTCGTCGAAGTCTATGAAACCGGTTTCGACCCGGACGCACTGGCATGGGCGCTCCGGCTGACGGACGACCTGATGGACGGTTTCTGGGACGAAGCCCGGGGCGGGTTTTTCATGACGCACCGCGGGAACCGGGATTTGCCCTGGAGAAGGAAGGACTTCTATGACGGAGCTGTGCCTTCGGGGAACTCGATAATGGTTGGCAACCTGCTCCGGATGGGGCGCCTGACCGGACGTTCCGACCTTGAAAAGGCCGCGGGCAAAATCGTCGATTTTTCGGCGGGCAGCATATCCCGAAACCCGGCGGCGCACACGCAATTTCTCTGCGGCCTGGATTTCGCCTTCGGCCCGTCCCACGAAATCGTCATCATCGGCACCCCCAATGATCCCGATACCCGAAGACTCCTCGAACCCCTCCGGAAAAGGTTTCTTCCCCGCGCCACTGTAGTGTTCTGTCCAGCGGGTGCGGGATTGCCGCCGATCTTCGAGCTCGCCCCCTACGCCCGGGCGATGACCGCCGTCGAGGGCCGGCCCACGGCCTATGTCTGCTCCGGGTTTCATTGCGAGAGTCCGACGACGGACCCGGAGATATTGCTCAATACCCTGGAGGGCGGCGGCAGTCGGTCCGGGCATGAGGAAAAATAGGATGAAAAGCTCCAGAAGAACGTCGACCGGTCTGATCGTGATTTCTCTCTTATGGGCGATGGATCTCTCCGCCGCCCGGCCGGCGGACTGGCTTCTCGACCCCTCGCCGTTCAAGGCGCGGATCATAAGAGACGAATCAAAAAAGGAAATCTCCATCACCAACGGGTGAATCTGCAGGGTGTTCCGGATCGCCCCCAACGCGGCGACCGTCGACTTCCAAAACCTGATGACCGGCGAAACGATCCTCCGGGCCGTTGTGCCGGAGGCGAAGCTCAAGCTCGACGGCCGCGACTTCAAGGTCGGTGGGCTCGAAGGCCAGCCGGAACGGGCCTACCTGCTAAAGGAGTGGCTGGACTCGATGACGGCCGACCCGGGCGCCTTCCGGTTCAGGGAAGTGCGGCTGGGGCCAACCGAACCCCGGTTGGAGTGGAAGAGAAAGCGCCCGGCGGCCGGCACGCCCTGGCCTCCGCCGGGCCTCGCGCTCACCCTGAGCTTCGACGCCCCGGCGTCCGCCGGTTCCGTCCCCGATGTCACGGTGGCCGTCCGCTATGAAATCTACGACGGCCTCCCGCTTCTGGCCAAATGGCTGAGCATAGAGAACCGCGGCCGGAGCCCGGTCATCCTGAGCTTTGGCAGCGGGCTGGATATGGAGAACGAGAACCCCGCAAACATCGCCTGGTTCAGGGAGCTGGCCGGCTATGCCCACGCCCGGGGCATCGAGATCGGCGGGTATTCCCTCCTCGCCAGCCGGAGCGTCAGCGCGGCGGACGACGTCATCAACCCCCGCACGGGAAAGACGGGTGGGGCGGCCTTCGGCAATTCGCCCTGTCTCGGCAGCCGCTGGGGCCGGGATTATTTCCGGAAAATCACGGCCTTCCTCGAAGCCACCGGGTTCGACCTCGTCGAGCATGACGGCTCGTATCCCGGCGACCTCTGCGCCTCGCGTGACCATCCCGGGCACAAAGGCCTCGAAGATTCCCAGTGGACGCAATGGAAGGCGATCACCGATTTCTACAAGTGGTGCCGCGGCCGGGGGATCTATCTCAACGTCCCGGACTGGTATTTCCTGAACGGGTCCAACAAAACCGGGATGGGTTACCGGGAGACCAACTGGTCGCTGCCCCGGGACCGCCAGATCATCCTCGGCCGGCAGAACATCTTCGACGGGACCTGGGAAAAGACGCCCTCCATGGGCTGGATGTTCGTGCCGCTCGTCGAGTACCAGGGCGGCGGCGCCGCGGCCACGCTCGAGCCTCTGGCCGAGCATCTCGATGCCTACGAGGCCCACCTCGCCCAGAACTTCCTCGGCGGCGTTCAGGCCTGCTACCGCGGGACGAGGCTCTATGATTTCGAGGCGACGAAGCGCGTGGTCAGGAAATGGGTGGATTTTTATAAGCGCCACCGGTCCATCCTGGACTCGGATATCATTCATCTCCGGCGGCCCGACGGCCGGGATATCGACGGGATAGTTCACGTCAACCCCGGGGGGGAGCCGCGGGGGCTGGCAGTCTTCCATAATCCGACCGGCCAGGCCATCGACAAGACGGTGGCGGTACCCTTGTATTACACGGGCCTGGAAGGCCGGGCGCTGGTCCGGAAGGAGGACGGCCCGGCGGATGACTACGAAATCGACCGGACTCATATGATTGAACTGCCCGTCAGGATCCCCGCTCGGGGCCGGACCAGGCTGATTCTCCTATTAACATTTCCCCCCGTCTCCCGATATACTCTATTGTGAAATGGATGAGAGGGAGTCACGCCTGGTGGAGCTTGTCCTCCAGGGCGATAACGATGCCTTCGGGCCGCTGGTCACTCCCTACCGGAAAGCCCTGTTGACCATGGCCTACCGCCTCTGCCATAACTGGGAAGACGCCGGCGAGTTATCCCAGGAGACGCTGCTCCGGACTTTTCGCTACCTGCGCTCCTATGACCCCCGCCGGAGCTTCAGGAACTGGATATTCCAGATCCTGGTCAATGTCTGGAGGAGCTCGGGGAAAAGCAGGCCGGACGGCGACGCGCTCAGGGAATGGGCGGCCGCAAATCCTGCCGAGGGCCCCGAAGAGGAGCACGCCCGGAGCGAAATCCGCTCCCAGCTCATGGAATGTCTGGACGGGCTGAGCCGCCGGGAACGGGAGGTCTTCCTTCTCCGGGATATCGAGGAAATGAGCATTCTCGAGACGGCGCAGGCGCTGGGCATCTCGCCCCTCTCGGTTCGGGTCCGTCTCTCTCTCGCGAGGAAGAAAATCCGGGAGCGGGCGCAGGAAAAATTTCCCCATCTTCTCGAGGACAGGCGATGAAACGGAAAAGGCAAGGCGGGGAATACCGGCGGCTCCTGGAGAACCTCAGGGCGGTCGCCCGGAGCGAGGAAAAAGACTGGGCCGAGGAGGACTGGCGCCGCGCCCTGCGCCGGGCGACGATCGGGAAGCAAGAAGAGCTCCGGCCGGAATGGAGGCGCCGCCCCGCTTGGGCCTGGGCTTACGCGCTTGTCATCGCAATTCTTTTGGGCGCTGCGGCCGTCGCCAGCCGGAGCTTCTTCCGCGCCGCCTGGCCGACCCTCACGGCCGAGGTCGAACCCGCGCGGACCGGCGGTCCCGCCCCAGCCGGGGGTGGCGCCGGCCTGGCTGCCCAGGATCAGCTGTCCGTGACCTTCGTCTCGGTCGAGTCGGGGCTGCGGGTCTATTGGTATTTCGATAAGGAATTCGACTGGAAGGAGGAGAAACTATGAAGTCACGAGCGCTGTCGGCCATCCTGTCGGCCGGAATCCTGGCCCTCGCCTCCGCCGGTCTGTCTCAGGACACGGGGAAGCCCGCGCTGCGCCAGGAGATCGTCAAGCTCAAATTCATAAAAAGCGATCAAATCTTTGGTCTGCTCTATTCATTTCTGAGCCCGCAGGGCAAGATCGCCCCGAACCCCCAAGGCAGCCTGATCACGGTCAGCGACCTTCCGGAAAACGTCGGCCGGATCCTCTCCGTCCTCCGGGAGCTCGATGTCAAGCCGGCCGACATCCAGTTCACCGTCCAGCTTGTGCTCGGCTCAACGGGCCCAGAGGCGAGGCCGGACGAACCGATCCGGGACGATCCGGTGATCCGGGAGCTCAGGCAGCTCATCAAGTTCACCTCGTTCAGCCTTCTCGATACGTCCTACGTTCGGGCCCTTGACCGGCAGCTCTCCCAGGTCAGCATCGGCCGGTCCGCCGACCTCAGGCTGGACCTCCTCCCCAAGTGCATCAAGGAGGATAAGGAGGACCTGATCCAGGTCCAAGCGACCCTCTACAAGGTCGGCCTGGCTTCCCTCATGCCGACTCCCCAGGGGCCCCAGAATGTCCCGCCGGCACCCAAGACCCTGGTCAACAGCAACTTCACCATGAGGTCGGGGGAGAAGACGGTCGTCGGCGTCTCCAAGATGGACGGGGGTGACAAAGCCCTGATCCTCATCATCTCGGGGAAAATCCTGAGGTAATTTCAGCCCAGCTGGGCGATTTTCTTGCCGACATCGCGGTAGCCGGGATTCCGCGCCATGATCTGCTGATAAAGGGCGAGGGCCCGGGCCGCGTCCCCCTTATCCTCGAAGAGCGTCGCCAGCTCGTATTCCAGCGCGAACCGCTCCGGAGAGCCGTCCTTCACCCGGCCGAGGCAGCTCTCGAGCGATTTCTCCGCCTCCGAATAGTTCCTCTTCAGCCGGTAAGCCTTGCTGATGATGCTGTAGCATTCCAGGGTCCGGGAGCCGTCCTCCGAGGCCAGGATGAATTCTTCGATGGCCTCGTCGACCAGCCCCTGGTCGAGATAGGCCAGGCCGAGGTGGAACCGCGCCTCGTAGTCCTTGGCGTCGATCTTTCGGCTCACCTGATCGCGGAAGTCCCTGACGATCTCGGTGAGCTCCTTCTCCAGGATGGAGATATCGCCCCGGACCTGCTGGGTGAAGATGCCGTGCGAAAGTCCCTGCTCCTCCTCGATCTTGCCCCGGAGGTCGTAGTAGCGCGTCTCTCCGGGCTCATCGGGCGGCAGCGGCAGGAGCTCCGTGTCCGCAAACAGGTCGGCCGCGGTGATCATCTTATCGGCAGCGCCCTCGTCCCTCATCATGTTCAGAAACGCCGCGGCCAGCTCGGGCGCGGCTTCGATCTTTTTCTCGATTTCCTCGACCCGGCCGACGCGGCCCGGGATGTCCTCGGCCCGGATTTCGGCCCGCGGTCTATCCAAGTCGCCCAGCTTGTTCTCGACCCTGGCGGAGTGAGGGAACTTTTGCCGAAGGTTCTCCAGGATCCGGCGGCCGTTCCTGACCAGGCCCTGGCTGATGTAGAGATCGACCCTGGCCAGGAGCATGTCGATGTCGTCTTCTTCCGCTTCGGTCGCGGCCCGGGCGTCGTCATCGCCCGTTTTCTCGTCCAGGAAGCCGATCTCCTTTTTGACCTCCCGGTACTCCCTGGCCAGCGACTCATCCTTGGGCCGGAGCTCCTGTAGTTCGTGGAGCGCCACGAACATCTTCTCCCTGAGCCGCCGGGCGCGCGCCTCCTGAAGGATGACCCGGTTGACGACCTCGAGGTGGCTCTTGTGGTTCCTGGACTTAATGATGCCGGCTAATCGCTCCAGCGCGGGCAGGTAGAGCTCGCCGCCGCTGAGGACGATGCCCAGAAGGCCGATCGCCTGGTCCTCCTTCTGCTTTTTGATCAGGCCGGCGATCATGGGCTCGAAGAGATCGAGGGCTTTCTCCGGACGGCCCTGGAGAACATAGACCTTGCCCAGCTTGATCCGGGCCCGGGTCGCCAGGGGATGGTCAGCGGCGACCCGGGAGAAGAGCTCTTCCGCCTTCTCGAGGTTTTCGTCCTCAAGGTAAAGAACCCCCATTATCGTCAGAAAATGAGCGTTGCCGGGATCGCGCCCGAGAATCTCGGAGACGACCTCGATCGCATACGGCCGCCGGTTGCTCTTCTTCAGGATCTCGACGAGGTTGGTCAGGGTCCGCTCGTCTCCGCCCTTGAGCCAGCGGGCCTGCTCGATGATCTTCTCCGCCTCCCCGAGCTCGTTCCGGCTGAGCCTGAGCTCGGCCGCTTCGTTGAGCTTGACGACGGCCTCGTCCGTAAACCCCTCTTGCCGGAAGAGGTCGGCCTGGGTCAGCTTGAAGTCGATGTTGTCCCTGTCGAGCTTGATCAGCTTGTCGTACAGGTACATCAGCTCCTTGACCCGCTTATCGCGGCGGAGCTTCTGCTCGGCCCGGATGTACTCGCGCTTGGCCTCGGCGGCGAATCCCTGGGCCGCGAAAAGATCTCCCATCCTGACGATGGTGATGACGTCCTCGGGCGCGAGCTTGCTGATTTTCTTGTACAGGGCCAGCGCCTGGGAGTGATAGCCCTTCGATTCATAATGGCTGGCCACGGCCTGGAAGGACCGGATGGCGTCCTCGGCCCGTCCGATCTGCGCGTACAGGTCACCGATGATGTTGTGGATGCTGACATCGGGGGAGTCTCCCTGGACGAGCTTTTTGTACTCGGCGATCGCCTCCTCGATGCGCCCGGCCTTGACCTGGCGCTCCGCGAGATCGATGACCCTGGCCTTGTCGATTTTCTCGTTCATGCGTTTCCGGCCGGGGTCCCCAGGTTGAAACTCAGACGATGGAGCGGCGTCGGGCCCTTGGCCCGCAGGGCGCGGTAGTGTTCGGCCGTGCCATAGCCCTTGTTCTTGGCCAGATGGTAGCCGCTGAAAAAACCGTCCAAGACATCCATCATCTCGTCGCGGACGACCTTAGCGATGATGGAGGCCGCCGCGATGGTCAGGCACTTCCGGTCCCCGCCCGTGACACCCCGCTGAGGACAGGCGAAACCGTCCGTCCAGTTCTTGAACCCGTCGGTCAGGACGAAATGCGGCCGGACGGCCAGGTTCTCCACCGCGCGTCTCATCGCCTCGAGGGACGCCCAGTAGATATTTTTGTCGTCGATCTCCCGGTTTGTCGCAAAACCCAAGCCCAGGGCGACGGCCTCGGGCAGGATGCGGCCGGCCAGGGTCCGCCTTTTCGCGGGCGAAAGCAACTTGGAATCGGTGACCTGGGCCAGCCAGCCGCGCACCGGCCGGGGAATCCAGCCCGCCGGCAGGATGACGGCCGCCGCCACGACGGGGCCGAACAGCGACCCCCGGCCCGCCTCGTCGACCCCGGCGATCAGCCGCCGGGTGTCATTTAGGAGCGACTTTTCGATCTCAAAACTGGTCATCTCCCCCTTCACCTGACTTCTTTGAGCTTGGCCGCCTTCCCCTTCAGGTCCCTCAGATAATAGAGCTTGGCCCGGCGGACCCGGCCGCTTTTCACCAGCTCGACCCGCTTGATGGTCCTGGCGTTGAGGGGGAAAATCCTCTCGACACCCACGCCGAAGGAGACCTTCCTGACGGTGAAGGTGGCTCCCGGGCCCCTGCCCCGTTTGGCGATCACGTCGCCCTTGAAGACCTGGATCCGCTCCTTGTCCCCCTCCTTGATGATGACGTGAACCTTGACCGTGTCCCCGATGCCGAAAGGCTCGAGGTCAGTCCTCAGGACCTTGTTTTCTACCGCTTGAATCAGGTTCATGGCGTTTTCCTTTCTTGATGTCCGACAGAAGCTCCTGCTCGCCCTCCGCCAGCTCCAGCTTTTCTAAAAGATCGGGCCGAAGGGTCAGCGTCTTCTGGAGCGCCTGGCGGCGCCGCCAAGCATCAATTTTAGCATGATCGCCCGAGAAAAGCACCTGCGGCACGCCCATCCCCCGGAAAAGCCGGGGCCGGGTGTAATGCGGGTAATCGAGCAGCCCCGCAAAAAACGAATCCCGGCGGACCGACCCGTCCTTGCCGACGACGCCGGGTATGAATCGCGACAGGGCGTCCACGGCCACCCAGGCGGCCGGCTCTCCTCCGGTCAGGACGTAATCGCCGATGGAGAGCTCGCCGTCGACGAGCGAGCGGCTCACCCGCTCGTCCACGCCCTCGTAGCGCCCGCAAATCAGGATGAGCTGGCCGGCGCGGGAAAGCTCCTCGGCCAGGGCGGAATCGAGCCGCCGGCCCTGCGGAGACAAGAGATAGACGAGGCTCGGGCCCTCTCTCCGGATCGCTTCCACGGCCTCGAAAACAGGTTCCGGCTTGAGGACCATGCCCTCGCCTCCCCCGAAAGGCCGGTCATCGACCTGCTTATGGCGGTCGTGGGTATAATCCCTCAGGTTGTGGACGCAGACCTCAAGGAGGCCCTTGTCCAGGGCGCGCCTGACGACCCCTCCGGAAAAGAAGGCGGCGAACATCTCTGGAAAAATCGTTATGATGTCAACTCTCATTCAACTCCAGAAGCCCCGCGGGCGGGTCGACCCGGATCTCTTTGGCCGCGAGGCTCACCTCCTTGCAGATTGACTCGTGGAAGGGAATCAGCACTTCCTTTCCCCGGCTGTCCACGGCGAGCAGCGACCCCGCGCCCGACAGGATGACATCGGAGACCGTACCGACTTCTTCGCCGGTCAGGGTTATCACCCGGCAGCCCACGAGCTCGAAGGTATAAAACCGGCCCTCCTCGAGCGTGGCCAGAGCGCTCTCCTCGATCATGACGTCCAGGTGCGCCAGCTGGTCCGCCCGGGACAGCGAATCCACTCCCGCCAGCTTGAGTATGAAGTCCTTTCCACAGGGGCGCACGGACTCGACCCGGTATTCCTCGGCGAGTCCCCCTTTCCCGATAGAAATCCGCTCGACACTGGCGAGGTCGAGATTTTCGGGGTCGAAGATCCTGAGTTTGACCTCCCCCGACCTATCGTGACTTCTTAGTATCTTGCCAACGCTGACCAATTAGCTTTTTTCGATGATCTCGAGGTTGAATCTCCTCTTGAGCTTCATCCCCGCCGCGCCCAGGATGATCCTGATGGCCCGGGCCGTGCGTCCCTGCTTGCCGATGACTTTGCCGAGGTCCTCGGGTGCGACCTTGAGCTCCAGGATGCTGGTCTGTTCTCCTTCGAGCTGGGAGACCTGAACTTTGTCCGGATTGTCCACCAATGATTTCGCGATCAGCTCGACGAGCTCCTTCACGTCCAACCTCCTTAAAGTTTATGACTGAACGGAACCGGCTCCTGCTTTGCTGGCTTTGTCGATGATCGATTTGACCGTTTGCGAGGGGCGGGCGCCCTTGGCCAGCCAGGACCTGGTTTTCGCGAGGTCGATTTCGACCAGCGCCGGGTCGTGAAGGGGATTATAGGTGCCGAGGAACTCCCTGACCTGGCCCTGCCGAGGGCTCTTGGCGTCCATGACCACAATCCGGTAGGAGGGTTTCTTTTTAGCGCCGAAACGCATCAATCGCATGCTAAGCATCTGATTTCACTGTCCTTCCAAAATGATTAAAAATGATACCGAAATTCGCGCCTGAAGTCAAATTCTCCGGCCGTAACATAGCATCTCCATCTATGTGATCAGTTGATTTGGAATTGGGGTCCTGTCACGGGGATCCCCCGGCAGTCCTCCCTCCTTCCCAAGAAAATCCAGTCGGTCCGGTCTGGCGGGGGGCCCCCATGCCGCGCCACCCCTCAGTTTGACCATCTCCATCACATAAATGGAGATGCATCTGGCCGCAAGGCCCGGACCGGATCATTCGCGGGGTCCCCGGCCGGCCGGGGCCCAGAAGCCGTGATAAATCCGCCGCGAGACCCACGAGCAGCTTTGACATTCCCAGTGCAACCTGCAAAAATTGGGCCCTCGCGTAAGGAGAATAGACATGCGCCTAAGTTCCGGTTCTGCTCTAGCCTTAGCGGCCACGCTGGCCATCGCCGGGGCTGCGGCGGCCCAAGAGCCGCTGGTTCAACTGCCCGGGACTGGGATGGCGGCCGCCCCGGCAGGGGGGAGGCAGTCGGCGTTCGCCCTGGAAAAGGTGCCGGCCGGGCCGTTGTTTGTCCACGTCAAGCTCAAGGCTGCCTCATCCACCGGCAAGGATGGGGCCCTCGAAGTCCGACTTAACGGAAAATCCGTGTTCCGCGGGCAGGTCACGCTCTCGTCTGACTATTGGCGGTTTAAAAGATACGAGGTCAAGGCGCGTTCTTTACGGGCCGGAGCGAACCTGCTGGAGATCGAGGGCGCGCCGATGCCCGAGGTCGGCGAGGCGTTTCTCTCGGACCAGCATTTCGCGCCCATCCTCGACCCGAAGACCGATTTCGAGGTCGAGCTTCCCGCCGCGGTTGAGCCCTATCCCGTGCCGCTCACCGGGCCGGACAAGGAGCCGCCGTTCGAGATCCGCGGCACAAAGGGTTGGGCCTGGACGCCGGAACAGTATCTGGCCGAGGTCCCCTATCTCGTTAAAGCGAAAATGAATTTCCTGATGAACTGCTACACCTCGATGTTCTCGAGCCTCGACCCCTTTGTGAACAGGTGGTGGGAGCCGCTTCCCGAGGCCAAAAAGAACGGATTCGAGGAGGTCGTCCGAGCCTGCCAGGCGAACGGCATCGAGTTCTGTTTCGCCATGCACCCGCAGCTTTTCTCAGAGCGGCCGCTCACCCCGGGAAACGCCAAGGATTTCGAGGATCTCTGGAAACATTACTCCTGGATGCAGGGCCTGGGCGTCCGATGGTTTTCCGTAAGCTATGACGACATCGGTGTCGAGGGCCAGGACAAGGCGAGGCTGGGCGAGGCCCAAGCCGGGCTCGTCAACGCTCTCCTCGCCCGGCTGCGCGAAAAAGACCCCCGGGCCCAACTCATTTTCTGCCCGGTCTACTACATGGGCTGCGGCGATACCCCGGACGCCCGGGCCTATTTCGGCGGGCTGTCGCGCGTCCTCGCAAAGGAGGTCTACGTCTTCTGGACGGGCGACGCCGTCGTCCCGCCCCGGATCACCATGAGGTGCGCCTCGATCTACAAGAACATCGTCAAGAGGCGGATCATCCTCTGGGACAACTACCCCGTCAACGACCGGCACCCGACGCTTCATCTTGGTCCGGTCACCGGCCGGGACACGGACCTCAGCCGGCTCATCGACGGATACATGGGAAACCCGCTCTGCCCGCAAAGTGATATCAACAGGATCCCGCTGCTAACGGAAGCCGATTACTCATATAACCCCGAAGCCTATGACCCGCTCCGCTCGATCGGCCAGGCCATCCTGCATCTTGCCGAGTCTCCGGCCGAACGGCAGGCGCTTAAGCATCTCGTCGAGCTCTACCCGGGAAGCCTTCTCTACGGCGACAGCCGGACGAGCTTCAACCCCGTGCTCGAGAGGTTCCGATGGCTTATGGGAGAGCCGGCGAGCCACCGTCTGGCCGTTGAATTCATCGGCCGCGTGGAGGGCGTCGAAAAGGAGCTGGCCGAGGCTTTCCCCGGCCGGTTCGCGAGCACCCGGGAAGCAGTCCGCGGCCACATCGCGGAGATGAAAAAAGCGCTCGGCGCGGTCAAGTAAGACTAATTCTTGGGCTCGACCGGGGCCTTCTTCGCTTTGACCGGCGGGGCGCTCACCCAGTTTTCCATAAACTTGTGCTCGCCGGCCGCCGGCGCCTTTTTTGAAAGCTCCGATTCGATAATCGCCTTGAGGTGTCCGTAGGGCAGCGTGCCGATGACCAGCTTGCTGTTGATGATCATGGTCGGCGTGGACCGGATGCCGTGGGCGTAGCGGTCGGAGGTCTTCTCATACTCGGCGCCGGTGTTGATGATGCGCTGGACGAGGTCCTTGACGGCCGGGTCGGAGAGCGCCGCTTCGACGCCGTATTTCCTGGCCAGCCGGGCGCGCCACCCGGGGTCCTTTGCCTTATCGAAATTCTCGAAGATCTCATCGTGGATCGCCGGGAACTTGGCCGGGTCGGCGGCGGCCAGCACGGCCAGGTCGCAGGCGCCCGGGTGGAGGTCCTTGTCGACCACGGCGTTGCATTTCGCTTCGAGCGGGAAAAACTGGAAGGCGATGTTGATCCGGCCGGCGTATTCCCGCTTGAGCTGCTTGAGCTCGCGGTAGAGGAGGAGGCAGTCCGGGCACAGGAAGTCGGCATACTCGACGATCCGGATGGGCGCATCCTCGAACCGTTCGGTCGACCGGGCGGTCCAGAATGGCGAGATGAAGCTCGGGTCGGGGACTTCGACCAGGCCGCCGTACTCGCGGACGACGTTGGCCGCCACCCCGCCGAGTTGCGCCTGCTGCCGGGCGCCGTAGAATAGCTGGAACCCCCTGGCCCCGGCCAGAAAAACGACCGCGGCCACGGCCAGGACCTTCAAGGACGGGAAGCCGAGGGGAACCCCGTATTTCCAGAAGAGGGCGAAGCTCAGGAGCGAAAAGACATAGTAGCCGGTGCAGAGGAGGCATAGGCTCTTGAGGAAAAAGAGGGAGTAGACCAGCAGCCCGAGGACGCCCAGGGCGTTGAGATAGCCCAGAAACTTGTTCGTCCTCTCGAAGGAGGCCGAGGGAAAAAGCGTCCCCAGAACGACCAGCGCCCCCGCCATCATCCCGAAAAACCCCATGGGCACGCCGCGGAAATGGGCGATCGGCGAGTAGGCCGAGCTGTCGCAGTTAAAGAAGGAACTGATGTCGCAGAACGCGCCCTTAAAGATCGATACCGGAAAGTTGGCGTTGTAGAAATGCCGGATGGTCATGACCGAGGCGGTGATCATGCCCGCCCCGGCAACAAAGCTCCAGTAACGCCGGAAGCCGGCGCCCTCAAGCGTCAAAGACTTTGACATAAAAAGAGCTCGAATGCGGCCGCTCAGGGCCTGCCGGCTTCTTTCACCGGCAGCGGCAAGACGCCGGCCATTTCGCCGATGACGTTGATCAGCTCGGTGTTCGAGGGGACGACGATCTTGGCGTTCGTCGCGAGCGCCTTCTCGACCATCTCCAGGCGCCGCAGGAGCTGGGCGTTGCCGATGAAATACTGATCCGCCGCTTCGTTGACCAGCTTGATCGCCTGGGCCTCGCCCTCGGCCTCGAGAATCCGGGCCTGCTTAATGCCCTCGGCTTTCTTGATCTCGGCGCGGCGCTGGCCGTCGGCCACGGTCTCGGTGGCCGTCGCGAAATCGACGGCCGCGATCTTCTCGTTTTCGGCCTTGACGACCTTGTTCATCGTCTCCTGGACGTCTTTGGGGGGGTCGATCTCCTTGAGCTCGGTCCGGACGATGTCGATCCCCCAGCTCTTCGTCTCCTCCCGGAGCGTCTTCTGCAGCTCGAAGTTGATCTTGCCGCGCTCGCTGTTGGCGGATTTCAAGGTCAGCGTGCCGATGATGTTCCGGAGCGTCGTCCGCGCCAGGTTCACGATCTGCCACTGGTAGTTGTAGACGTTGTACTGCGAGTTCTTGACGCTGTCCTCGTCGTCCTTGACCTTGAAATAGACCTGCGCGTCAACCCGGGCATTGAGGTTGTCGTTGGTGATGATCTCCTGGGGCTGGGCGTCGACCATGACCTCGGTGATGTTCACCTGGTACAGCTTCTCGATGACCGGGATGATCCAGTTGAACCCGGCCCTGGCGAATCTCTTATACTTGCCCAGCCTCTCGATCAGGCCGCGGTGGGTCGGCCGGACGATCCGGATGCCGCTCAGGAAAAAGATGACGATGATGATGGCGATGATGACGACGAGATTGCCCATGAGGACCTCCTTCGAGCTGACCCAGGCGCATGTCAGCTACCGGCGGAATTCTACCCTAAAAATACCGGCTTATTCAAATGCCGCCGGCAAGCCCTTGCACAGCGCTTAAAGCGCCTGCCTGAGGAGGACGCGGTATTTCGAGGGTGCCGACGCCTTCAGGTCGTGGATGATGATGTCGAAGAGGTAGTTGCCTTTGGGACCGGGAGTATAAGGAATGCTAAACGTCAGGTTTTTCCCGTCGAACAGGTTCTCCCGCGTTTCCTGGATTGTTTTGGTGTCCCGGATCTGGTCGACCTTGACGCCGTCCCGGTAGACGCTGACCTGGATGCCGAGCTCCACCAGGAAACGGTCGTCGGTGCTCACCCGCTCCACCGGGACGGTGATTTGAAGGCCCTCGGGGCCGTAGGCCGCACTGAAGCGGAACCAGGCCCTGAGATCGCGCTGGTCCTCGCCCTGGAGCCAGTTCAACTTAGCCCACTCGAGGAGGTCGACGAAGTTCGACCTGAACGAGTCCAGGATCCAGGACCCCCCGGAGACGCGCCGGAAGACCACATGGGTGTACAGCTTTTCGTAGATCCACTGCTCCAAAACCCACTGGTCGAACCGCAGCCGGCTCCGGCTCCCGTCGAAGCTCGTCGTCTCGCTCATCCCATCGAAGAAGATGATGACGTCCGGCTTCCCGAGCAGGACATAGACGCGGCCCCGCTCCTCGTTCACGCCGGCCAGGTTCTCGATCTCCCCGCCGGGGTCCCTCCCCTTGTAGGGGTTGTGGGACCCGAACCAGAGCGCCGCGTACCGGGCCCTCTTTTCGAATTCGACCCGGGCCTCGTTTTCCGGAGTCGACGGGTCGGGGTCCCGGAGCGCCCAGAACTCCTGGATGAACTCGGCCCGGGATTTTTCGTCGGGGAGGGACTTGAACACCGCCGCCTCGTCGTCGGTCATGATCTGCCGGGCGAGGTTATAGAACGACTTCCGGGACGGCTCGGTGTTGACCGCCGTCCTGGGGGCGCACGAGGAGCCCAGGCTGATGAAAACGCCGGCGAGGAGGAGGTTAAAAAGCAGGCCGTTTCGAGGCATTGATGGCGTCTCCCTTTTTTTATCTAGGCTAACTTAAAAGCAGCCTTATTGCAATGCCGGCGGGAAAGTGGAAAAATAGGCGGCGCTCTGATCTTTCCCGGAGGACAAAACCATGGCGCTTCTGGCCGGCTACGGCGAACAAATCATCAGCCCCCCGCTCGGGACCGACCTGACAGGATTCGGCTTTTATCTCGACCGGCGGACAAACCATATCCTCGACGACCTCAAGGCCCGGGCCCTCTTTCTGAAGAACGGCGGGCGGGCCCAGCTTCTCATCGTCTGCGACCTACTCGGCTTCACCGTGCCTTTTTCCGACAAGGTCCGGGGGCGGCTTGCCCGCGAGCTCGGGATTCCCGGAGAAAGTATCCTCCTCGCCTGCACGCATACCCATTCGGGACCGGCCGCCCAGCCCCTGGCAGGCTTGGGGGTGGCCAATCCTGCCTATATCGAGGGCCTGCCCGACGCGATCAGCCGGGCGGCCGCCATGGCGGCGGCTTCCCCGGAGGAAGCCGAGTTCGGTTATGGGGCCGAGGCCGTCGAGCCGATCGGCTACAACCGCCGCAACCGGGACTTCGGGGAGATCGATCCTCGGCTCAAGTTCGCGGTCCTCAAACAGAAAGGACACAAAACCTACCTCCTAAATTACGCCTGCCACGCGGTCACGCTCGGCCCGACAAAAGAAGTCACGGCGGACTGGCTGGGCGCGGCGGCCGCCGAGGTCGAGCAGGCCGGGCACCGCGCGCTCGTCTTCCAGGGATTCTGCGGCGATATCGACCCCGTGTGCTACATGAACCGCCGGCTGGGGGCGACGGCCGACGATTTCAAGCTCGGTGGAAAGATCCAGGCCCAGCGCGCCTTCAAGGCCGAAAAATATGTCAACTTCACGGCGGAGCCGGAGCTCCGGTCGGTCGAAAAGCGGGTCCGCCTGCCCCTCCAGGTATTCCCAAAGAAAGAGCTGGATAAGGAGACGGAAGCGGCCTACGAGGCCACCAGGGAGTTCGCCCGGTCGCGGGAAGTGGTCCAGGGCTGGCGAAAACGGATCCTCCGGCATCACGACGCCTACCTGAAATCGCCCTGGATGGACGATGTTCCCATCCAGGCCGTGGCGATCGGCGGCCTGAAGATCATGGCCCTCCCGGGCGAGATTTTCAGCGGCTACGGCGTGAAGCTTGCCGCCCGGTGGCCCAAGCTCATGACCTTTGGATACGCGAACGGCAACGTCGGGTATCTCCCCAGCAGGAAAGCCTTCTCGACGCCCAACGACTATGCCTGCTACTGCGCGCCGAAATTCTACGCCCTGTTTGCCTTCGCCCCTGAGGTCGAGTCGGTCCTGCTCAGCGAGTGCGACGGCCTGCTCAAGAGGCTCTAACTTCCCTTGGCGAAAAAGACGTTCAAGACGGCGGCCGACTGGCGGGCCTGGCTGGGGCGAAACCACGACCGGGAGAAGGAGATCTGGCTCGTCTACTACAAGAAGGACTCGGGCAAGACATCGGTGACCTACAGCGAGGCGCTTGACGAAGCGCTCTGCTGGGGCTGGATCGACTCGACCGTGAACCGGCTCGACGACGAGCGCTACATGCAGCGATGGACGCCGCGGAAACCCGCGAGCGTCTGGTCGGCGGCCAACAAAGCGCGGATCAAGAAGCTCACCGCCGAGGGCCGGATGGCCGCGCCCGGGCTGGCGAAAGTCGCCGCCGCCAAGCGCAACGGCTCATGGGACACGCTGAACGATATCGACCGCATCGGCCGGACGAGTGAGATCCCGGAAGACCTGCGCGCGGCCCTGGCCCAAAACCCGGTTGCCAAGGATAAATTCGAGCGGCTAGCGCCGTCGCAAAAGAAGCTCTGGGCCTGGTGGATTCTGAGCGCCAAGAGGCCGGAGACGCGGGCGCGCCGGATCGCCGAGACGGTCAAAGGGGTCGCGGCCGGCCGGCGGCCGGGGATGTGAAGGGCGGCCCGGATTCCCGGGCCGCTAAATCTGCTTTGATTTTCATCATGAACGCCCGGTTGACGGGATAGGCTAGAATTAGCAACAGGGCGATCACGGCCATGGTCGGCCCGGATATGAATGTCGCCAACGCTACCCTCCGGGCCGCGCCGGCCGTCTGGACGGCCGCTTCGGGGACGATTCCCGCCCAGTCGAGCATCTGCCCTGTAATGAACAGCCCCAGGGACAGAGCGGATTTCTGGAAGAAGCTGAACATGGCGGCATAACTTCCGTCCTTGAGAATGCCCGTCCGGTGCTTGTTGATTTCCGAGATATCGGCGATCATCGACATCGCCACGGGCGCGAGGACGCCGCTCCCGGCCCAGTACATGGCTCCGAAGAAGGCGAAGACGAGCGCCGCCAGGGGAATCGTGATCCCGCCCACGAGAGGAATAGAGGACGACAACGTGTGTACCGTGCCGGGCGCCAACAGCCCTCCCCCGAAGATGAGGAGGAGCATCAGGTTCGCCGTCACGCTCAGGACGACCCCCACGCCGGCCGCCGGCTTCTTGTCAAGCCGCCTGACCAGGGGCGTCGCCAGAAGCGCCCCGATGGCAAACCCGACCATGGTGGCGCCGTGGACAAAGGTCTTCTCGACGTCGGGAAATTTCATGAAGAACCGGTAGGTGAAAAGCTGGCTCTGGGCAACGAGCATCATCCCCAGCTGGGCCGCTCCGAAGAACAGGAAGACGATGATCGCCCGCCTGTCCCGCAGAATATCCCTCATGTCGGCGTAAAACGCCCTGATGCTGTTGCCCTTGATTTCCCGGCTGCCGCTGGTGTCGTAGGCATACCGCTTTGTCGAAAAGAAACAGATCACGATAAGCGCCAGCGCCGCGAGCGCCAGCACCGCGCCCATGCGGGGGTAGTTGGGCCTCACCGTGGTGCCGTCGACCACCGCGCCGCAGGCACCAAGCCGGTCGGAGAAAAAGAGGACCCAGCCGCCGGCGTTAAAAAGCAGGTTCATGGTCATGTTGAAGACGAACCGGACGCTCTGGAGCCTGGCCCGGTCATCATAGCCGGTACAGACCTCGAACCCCAGGGCATAATAGGGAACTCCGAAAATGGTCCAGGCCGTGCGGAAGATCAGGTTGACCGCCAGGATGTAGCCGACGAGCGCGGCCGGGCCCCGGACGAAGGCGGGGATCGACCAGAGGAAAAAGAAAGAGACCGCCAGAAAAATCCCGCCGACCAGGATATAGGGATGGCGCCGGCCGTAGCGACTGCGGGTGTTGTCGGTGATGTGTCCCATGATCGGGTCGGAGACGGCGTCCCAGAGCATGGAGATCGAGAGGGCGAGTCCGGCGGCCTTGCTGTTCAACCCCAGAACCTGGACATAATAGAGCAGGGCAAAGGCGGATATGCCGTTCGTCGTCAGGGAGGACGCGCCTTCGCCGGTGGCGTAGGCGATGATGCGCCGCAGGGGCGTGCGCGTACCGGCGGCTCTATTGCTCAAACTCATGAATCACGCAGTCCTTCCTTTTATGCGTGGACAATAGCAATGTCAAGACCTTTGGGCCCAAATCAGCGACTCCGTTTCTGTGATAGCGATAAACGAAATGAAGGGTGGCGCGGCGTGGGGGCCTCCCGCCAGCCCGGACCGACTGGATTTTCTTGGGAAGGAGGGAGGACTGACGGGGGATCGCCGTGACAGGACCCTAGTTCCCAGAGCAAACGATAACAGAAACGGAGCTGCTTCCCGGGCGCAGAGCCCGGATTTGCCGGGCGCTTAGGGCGCCGCCTTCCGAAGGCGGATGGGCCGGTAATACCGCAGCCGGGCTTTATGATTCAGAAACTCAACGAACACCGAAAAAGCCATCGCGAAATAGATGTATCCCTTGGGAATATGAAAATCCAGGCCTTCGCCGACGAGGCTCACGCCGATGAGCATGAGGAAGCTCAGGGCCAGCATTTTGATGGTCGGATGACGCTCCACGAACTCGCTGATGGCGTGGACCGACAGCATCATGACGATGACGGCAATGACGATGGCCAGGACCATCACGCCGAACTGGCGCGCCAGCCCGACCGCCGTGATCACGGAGTCGAGCGAAAAAATGATGTCCAGGACCATGATCTGGGAGACGACGAGCAGGAACTTCCGGGGAGCCCGCCCCTTCGGTCGTTCCTCCTCGGGACTCTCCAGGCTCTCGTGGATCTCAAAAGTGCTCTTGGCGAGAAGAAAGACGCCCCCGGCGAGGAGGATCAGGTCGCGGCCGGAGAGATCCTGTCCGAGCACGGCGAAAAGGGGCCGGGTCAATCGCATCACCCAGGTCAGCGAAAGGAGCAATCCGATCCGGCTGATCATGGCCAGGGCCAGGCCGACGACCCGCGCTCTTTCCTTCTGCCCCGACGGCAGGCGCGAAGCCAGGATGGTGATGAAGACGATATTGTCGATACCCAGGACGATCTCGAGCGCGGTCAGCGTGGCCAAGGCCACGAGCGATTGGGTGTTGAACAGCCAGTCCATGGTCCTCTCCTTGACTTAGCGGGTGCGGCCGTCGGCATTGAGCGCCCTGCCAGCACGCCGGACACCCTTTGAAATGCCATCGGGACGGCCTTACGGCGATGTCGGGCTACTTCTCCGGCGTCAGCGACAGGCAGATGAAATCCACGGCCGGTACGGAGAACTTGAGGCGCGTCAGCTCCTTGCCGGTGCCCGATCGAATAAGCGCCCCGGTCTTGAAGTCGGAGAGGGCGTAAAGTGCGTCCGGCTCGAGCCCTGACGGGCGGAGGTCGATCCCGACGGGTTTCTTCTTATAGTTCACCACGGCGACAACCCGGCGCTCCCCTGCGGTTGACATGGCGATATCGGAGTCCTCATCGAGGCCTGCGACGTCGAAGGGACGGGCTGTCTCCGCGCTCCCCGCCTCCAACGCCGCGTCAAGTACGTCACGCACCAGGTCGGGCATGACCCTCACCGCCTCGGCCAACGTCAACGGGATCGTAAAGCACATCCCCTTTCCGAACGTATTCACCAGGATCGCGGCGCTGCCGTCCTCGAAAACCGCCGCGGCCTTCCCGCCCGCCGCCGTCCAGGACGGAGACTCGAGAGCCGCGAACCGATATTGTGTTCCGGCCCTCGCCCTTTCCTGAAGCGGCTGCCTGACCTCGACCCTCGTATGGCTCTTGGCCGGGTTCTCCCGGCCGCCGTTCGCCTCGTCCCGGTTGTAGGCCCGGGTGTAGGGGACGCGGTTGCCGAAGAAGACGACCCGGCCGCCCTCCTCGATAAACCTCTTTACGAGGAGCGCGTCGGTGTCCTGGAAACCGCCGATGTCCGCAAGAACCAGGACATAATTATTGGCCTGGAAGAACGCCAACTGCTCCGGGTTCAGGTGGAGCGGGTAATACGGCAAGATCTCTTCGCCCGGCGGCGGGACGAACGGCAGGGTGTCCGGGCTGACGCCCAGGCGCCGGAAGGCATCGAGCGCCGGGACGATAATGTTCGTCCAGCGGTCCGACCACCAGTCAGTGTACGGAATATAAACGCCGATGCGGCTGGACGATGCGGCGGCCGACCTCGCGATCAGGTTGTAGGCCTCCATGGCATCGAGCACGGCCTGGCGGGACGGCCCGGCCTCCGGGACCTTCTTCCCCAGGAGATGGATGCAGTAATAGTAATTGAAGAACGAAATGCCGTCCGGCCCGTAAGCCGTTGCCGCGCTCAGGATCTGGGCGCGGATATCCTCCGGGCTCGCCAGATAAACCCCCGCCACCTGTTTATCCAGATAGCCGAAGAGCTCGACGTGGGAGATCGTGATTTTATGCCGCGCCCCGGTGGCGCCGGCCGAAAGGCTCGTGAAGTCCTTGGTCCGGCGAGGCTGAAAGCACTTCCGGTTATCCGGGCGGAAGGACGCCATGACAGCGCCCTGGTAGATGATGATGTCGAGGTCGTCGATCGAGGCGAGGTACCCGGCGAGCAGCGGATCATCGATATAGGGGGCGCAGGCCGTGAGGAGCCCGCGGTTGTGGGTCTTGACGGCCGCGGCGAATTCCCTCATCTGGGCGGCAAGATACGTGCCGCTTCCCTCCTGGTAGCTGTAGAAACCGAGGAGCGCCGGGCTCGGGCCGTAGATTTCCCAGAGCTCGCCGATAATCTCCTTAGTGCTGGCGAGGCATTCGGCGTAGGGCATCGGCCGGGTCATGTCCCAGCCGGCTGTCAGGAAGGCCGTCAGGCCGAATTGTTCGGCCAGGCGAAGGGTGACGGTCACCTTGTCATCGGCGGAGCCGCCGGCGGCCGCCTTCGAGCAAATCCGGGAAGGATAGAGCGCCTTGTCCGTGACAAAATTATGGATGATGACCAGGTTCCCGCCGGCCTTCCGGAAATCCTCAAAGTAACTCCGGATATCCTCGTCCAGGTTTTCATCCGGGAGGGCGCTCACCGGCATGAAATCGGCAACCACTTTGCCCAGGAGAAAGCTCGCCTTGCCGTAAGCTCTCTCATTCCCCCGGGCCGCCTCCACGGTCAGCGAGTAGAGACCTTCCGGAGATTCAGGGTCCAGGGCTACAGAACCCTGATACCGGGCCTCGTTCTGGCCCGGGTCGCCGGCGGGCTGAAGGTCGAGGGCCGCGGCGCCGCGCGTGGGCACAAAGACGCTGCCGCTGATCTTCAGCCGCCCCAGCGGCTTCGTAGAGCTCACGACGACGGCAACGGAGACGGTCTCGCCGGCCTTCGGCCTTGGCTTGTCCACCCGGACGTCGACGGCGACCGTCCGGCCAGCCGGCGGCCCGGGCGCGGCCGGCTTCCGGCAGGCCGTGGCCAACAACAAAAGAATGACGAAGGCAAGAAAAACAGAGGCAGGCGCAATAAACCGCAGAAAACCCTTGCTGGTCCGGTTCCGATTCACCATGAGTCCTCCATCCGATAGGTCGCCGATCTATGGTTGAGATTGCTACGGCACGGCGCGCCTCGCGATGACAAGGCGACTCAACATCCGCCGGGAATCCGAGAGATGACCTTCTTGAACTCGGACTTTTTCATCATCCGCTTCATCTCCAGGAACTGTTTGAGGAGCTGGTTGACCTCGAAAACAGGTCGCCCGCTGCCCCTGGCGATCCGCAGCCGGCGGCGGCCGTCGACGATCCTCGGCTCCTGCCTCTCCCGGGGCGTCATGGAGTTGATGATCGCCTCGAAATGAAGGATCTTCCGGTCATCCATGTCCGCGCCCGAGAGGCTTTTGAAGGCCCCGCCCGTCGGCAGATACTTCAGGAGCTGGGAAAGCGAGCCCAGCTTTTTGATCTGCCGGAGCTGCTTCCGGAAATCCTCGAGCGTGAACTCGTCCCGGCTCAGCCGCCGGGCCATCTCCTCGGCCTCCTCTGCGTCCGTCTCCTCCTCGGCTTTCTCGATCAGGCTCAGGATGTCACCCATCCCCAGGATCCGGGAGGCCATCCGGTCCGGGTAAAAGGCCTCGAGCTTGTCGAACTTCTCGCCCGTGCCGATGAACTTAATGGGCTTTCCCGTCACGGAGACGATGGACAGCGCGGCCCCTCCCCTGGCGTCGCCGTCGAGCTTAGTCAGGATGACCGACGTCAGGCCGATCTTGTCCTCGAAGGCCTGGGCCGACCGGACCGCGTCCTGGCCGGTCATGGCATCGCCCACGTAGATGATCTCCGAGGGCCGGAGGACCTCTTTGACCAGCTTCAGCTCGGCCATCAGCTCTTCGTCGATATGGAGCCGGCCGGCGGTGTCGACGATCAGGGGGTCATGGCCCCGGTTCTTGGTATGCTGCACAAGCTCCTTGAGGGCCCGCTCGGGAGAAGCCATCTGCCCGGCGCTCATCTCATAAAACGGAAGTCCGAGCTGGCCGGCGATCATCTTGAGCTGGTCCTGGGCGGCCGGCCTCTTGAGGTCGAAGCTGACGAGGAGAGGGCTTTTCTTCAAGCCCAGTGCCCATCTGGCCAGCTTGCCGCAGGACGTCGTTTTTCCGGAGCCCTGAAGACCGACCAGCATGAAGATCGAGGGCTGCTGCCCCGAGAAGCGTAAGGGTTTGGCCTCCTGGCCAAGGATGGCGGTCAGCTCGTCCCTGACAATCTTGATGACCTGCTGGGCCGGCGTCAGGCTGTCGAGCACCGCCTGGTTCAGCGCCTTGGCCTGGATCTTTTCGACAATGTCTTTGACGACCTTGTAGTTGACGTCGGCCTCGAGCAGGGCGAGCCGGATCATCCGGAGCGCCTCGGCCATGTTTTTTTCGGTGATTTTTCCTTCTCCGCGAAGGAATTTCATCGCTTGTTCGAGACGCGCCGAAAGCTGGTCAAACACTTAGAGATTCTCTCCCGATGGTCTACGTGCCGCGGGCTCCCATCTTAAGAGATAGCTCCCGGCCAAGTCAACCAGGCTTGACAAAAACCGGCATTGCGCATAACGTGTTAGCCGCCTGTAACATTTTACACCTCCTTAATGATAAAATAAGTTTTTCCGTCTTTGACCTCTTTGGAGGACAGCTAGATGAGCATTAAGATTGACTACGATGAAATCACGAAGCTGGTGAGCTTTCTTGAAGAAAGGAACCTGACCCAGTTCGAGCTCGAGGTCGAGGGGTTCAAGATAAAGATCGCGAGGGGCTCCTTCCAGGTTACCAACGCTCAGCCCGCGGCCGTCCAGGCCGCCCCCCCGCAACCGAGAACCATGGCCGGGCCCGCCCTCGATTTCGCGAGGGCGCCGGAATCCAGCAACAACATCCACTATGTCACCTCCCCCATGGTCGGGACGTTCTACCGGGCTCCCGACCCTGCCTCCGAGCCCTACGTCGAAATCGGGGAAGAGGTCAAGAAGAGCCAGACACTCTGCATTATCGAAGCCATGAAGCTGATGAATGAAATCGAGAGCGACGTCGAGGGTGAGGTCACGGAGATATTCGTAGAAAACGGCAAACCCGTCGAGTACGGCCAGAGGCTGTTCGCCATCAGGCCGGCGTCTTGAGCCTGATGTTCTCCAAAATCCTGATCGCCAACCGGGGGGAGATTGCCCTCCGGGTCATCCGCGCCTGTCGGGAAATGGGGTTGAAGACGGTGGCGGTGTATTCCGAACCCGACAGGAACGCCCTCCATACGGTCCTGGCCGACGAAAAGATCTGCATCGGCCCGGCCAGGGCCTCGGAAAGCTACCTCAACATCCCGAACCTCCTGAGCGCCGCCGAAATCACCAAGGCGGACGCCATCCACCCCGGCTACGGCTTCCTGGCCGAAAACGCCCGTTTCGCCGAGATCTGCGAGTCCTCGGGGATGACGTTCATCGGACCATCGGCCGCCCTGATAAAAATGATGGGTAACAAGAGCCTGGCGCGCCAGGAGATGAAGAGGGCCCATGTTCCCATCATTCCGGGGAGCGACGAGATCGTCCAGGACCTCGGCCAGGCCAGGAAGGTCGCCAAGAAAATCGGCTTTCCCGTCATCATCAAGGCGGCGGCCGGCGGCGGCGGCAAAGGCATGCGCATCGCCCGGTCCCTGGCCCAGCTCGAGGAGCAGTTCGGGCTGGCGCAGACGGAAGCCAAGGCCGCTTTCAACGACCCGTCCCTGTACATTGAAAGATACATGCCGTTGGCCCGACACATCGAGATCCAGGTGGTCGGCGATAAGCACGGGCACGTGACCGCGCTCGGGGAGCGGGAGTGCTCCATCCAGAGGAAGCACCAGAAGGTCATCGAAGAGACCCCCTCGCCGGCGGTCGATGAGCACCTGCGGCGGAAGATCGTCAAGGCCGCCGAGGTGGCGGCCGAGCACATCAAGTACGATAGTCTCGGCACCTTTGAGTTCCTCCTGGATGAGAAGGAAAGGTTCTATTTCATGGAGGCCAACACCCGAGTCCAGGTCGAGCATCCGATCACCGAAATGGTCTACAACGTCGACCTGGTCCAGGAGCAGATCCGGGTCGCGGCGGGCGAGAAGCTGTCCATCCGGGATGACCTGAGGATGAGGGGCCACAGCGTCGAGTGCCGGATCAACGCCGAAGACCCGGTGACCTACAGCCCGAGCCCGGGTACGATCGACTTCCTGGTCTTCCCGGGAGGCCACGGCGTCCGGGTGGACTCGGCCGCCTACCAGGGCTGGAAGATCCCCCCGGATTATGATTCGCTCGTGGCCAAGATCGCCGTCCAGGCTCCGTCGCGCCCTCTGGCCATCAAGAAAATGCAGGCCGCGCTGGAGATGACAACCGTGGTCGGGGTTAAGACCAACCTCCCCCTCCATCTCTCGATCCTGGCCGATTCCGACTTCATCCAGGGCAAGTACGACACCCAGTTCATGGAAAGGTTCCAGCAGAAAATCAACGGCCAGGCGAAATAGGCTGTCATCAGCCCCGGGCGGGACGGGATTCCCTCTCCGGAGGCGCCGTCACGGTCACCCGGAATTCGCCCGCGTTATCGCCGATGACGTTTTCGTTGATTCCCAGAAACAGCCGGCCCTTGGCCGGCATCTCGATACGGTTTTTCGACCCCACGTAAAAGAACTGCGCCGCCTCCTGCCGCCGTTCTTCTTTCGTCTTTTCATTGACCAGGACGGTCACCCCGATGACCACCTTGCCGATGAGGGCGCCCATGTTCCGTCCCGTGAGGGGTTGCTGCAGGGTCTGGAGGTCGTAGCCGTCGGGCCCGCACTCGGCTTCCGGATTACCCTTCTGCAGGGTGATCTTCCCCTCCGCCTCAAACATGATCATGTTCCCCGACGCCACGTCCAGCCCGGTATCGGTCCAGGCGGCATCTCCGGCGACGACAATGACCACGGCTCCGGCCTGACCAGGACGGGCAACCGAGGAAGAGCCGGCATTTTGAGATAGCCAAGGCAGCGCCAAACCGAGGAAGGCGGAGGCCAGCCCGCC
>Ga0154742_1008_pt9 | contig 26886 bp, 20 predicted proteins | sample Rifle2008BG16ft_FD_105750 | JGI IMG/M metagenome (GOLD analysis project Ga0154742, IMG submission 105750) | Candidatus Aminicenantes bacterium RBG_16_63_16 | reverse complement strand
CTGAGCCCGAAAAGATTGTAGCCGCCCTCGAGCACATAAAGTATCCGTCTCGCAGAGAGGGACCGGGCCAGTTCCTGAAGCTCCGCGGCCAGGACCCCGAACCCCGCGACGCTCAACTCCATCCCGCCGAGGGGGTCGCCGGCGAAAATATCGAATCCCGCCGAGACCAGGATGAACTCCGGTCTGAAGGCCCGGGCGATCGGGGCCAGCAGGCGCCTGAAGATAAATAAGAAATCGGCGTCCGTTTTGCCGGCCGCGAGAGGAACATTGACCGTGAACCCTTCGCCCTTTCCTTTTCCCACTTCGCTCCAATGGCCGGTGCCGGGATAGTGCGGGAACTGGTGCGTTGAGAAATAGAGGACGTCGTCTCGGTCTTCGAAGGAATGCTGGGTGCCGTTGCCGTGATGAAGGTCCCAGTCGACGATCAGGATGCGTTTCAGCCCTGACGAGCGGACAAGATGCTCGGCCGCCACGGCGACGTTGTTGAAGATGCAGAACCCGCGGGCCTCGGACGCTTCGGCGTGATGTCCCGGCGGCCGCACCAGCGCGAAGGCGTTGTCGATTTTTCTCTCGATGATCATTTCGGCGGCCCGGAGCGCCCCGCCCGCCGCGAGCAGCGCGGTCTCGTAGGACTTGGCCGAGGTCGAGGTGTCGGGGTCAAGATAGACCCTCTCCCGGCCCGCCGTCCGGCGGATAAGGTCGTGGTACGGCTTGGTGTGGATGAGCTCGATTTCCGCCCCAGTGGCCGGCCGCGGCGCGATGACCGGATACGAAGAGAAGGCCGTGCTTTTCTCCAGCATCTTATAAATGGTTTTGAGCCTGTCGGGGCTCTCGGGATGCCCCGGCCCCATGTCGTGTTCGAGATAGCGCCGGTCCTTGACGATTCCGGTGGTCATGGCCGGCCTCACTTACGGCTTAGCTGGGAAAAACTTCCCGAGCTCCTCTGGCTTCGGCTTTTTGGTAAGCAAGCTGACAATGACCAGTGACCCGATAGAGACCAAAAGAGCAGGGTAGATGAGCGGAATTCCCCAGGGGTCGCCGTCGGGCACCTTATCGGGCGGCAGAGTCTCGGCCAGGACCTTGAGGAGGATGCAGACCACGGTCCCCGAGATGATCGAGGCCAGCCCGCCGGCCCGGGTCGCCCTCTTCCAGGCCAGCGCGGCAATCAGGGCCGGCGTGATGGCCGCGCCGTAGATCGTGTAGGCGAAGAAGCTCATCTCGAGCACCGACTTGAGCCGGACGGCCAGGAAAAACGCCACCACGCCGATGGCCACCACCAGGACCTTTTGCAGGGCTACGAGGTTTCGCTGGCTCGCGTCTTTCTTGAGGAACCGCTGGTAGATATCCCGCATGAGCGTCGTCGAGGGAGAAAGGAGGTAATTCATCCCCGTCGAGACGACGACGGCGCAGGCGGCCCCGAGGAGCAGGATGCCCACCGGCCCCGGCACGAGGCTCCGGGCCGCCATCAGCACGACCTTCCCGCCGGCCTTGGGAACGCTCAGGTCGATCTGCCCCTGGAGCATGCTGTAGGCGAAGACGGCGATCACGACGACCATCGTCTCGACGAAAATCGTGCCCACCGTCCACCAGACCACGGCCTTCTTGGCGTCCTTGGCCGAGCGGGCGCTGTAGAATTTCTGGTACATGCTCTGCACGCCCATGAGCAGAAACAGGGTGGAGAGAAAATACCCCACGGCCTTGAGCGTCGGATGGACGCCGAACTGGCTGTTGACGGCCGAAAAGTAGCCCGGGCCGAGCGATTGGGTGGCCTGGGCGAAGCCTCCCGCCGCGAGGTAAACAAACGGGACCGAGAGGAGACAGGCCAGCACGATGATGATGCCGTTCGGGAGATCCGTGTAAGCGATGGCGATCATCCCGCCCAGCGCGGTGAACAGGATGACAACGGCCGCGGCGATGATCGTCCCGACCGAGTCCGAAATCCGGCCGTCGGTGGCGACGTTGAGGATGAAACCCCCGGCCACGAACTGGTAGGAGACGATGGCGGTAAAAGACATCAAAAGCGCGATCGCCCCGACGAGCCGGGCGACGGGGCCATAGCGCACCTCGAGGATGTCGCCGATCGTGTACTGGCCGAAGGTGTGGATCTTGCCGGCCAGGAAATAGATCAGGATGATGCCCACCCAGGCGCCGGCGGCCAGCCAGAGCGCCGAGAACCCGGCCTTGGAGGCGAACTCGGCGCCGCTGATGAAGGTCCCCGACCCGATCCAGGTGCAGATCAGGGTGAAGACCATGACCCACCACTTGAGCCGGCGGCCGGCGACCATGAAATCGTCCTGGCTCTTGACCCGCCGGGCGCGGACGAAATTCAGGGCCGTGAGGACGATGAGATACCCCAGGATGATGTAGATGTAAATCGACATGAGGCCTCCTCCCGCTCCCCCCGGCCGGCGCCGTCAGGCCGGCTGCCGGCGCAGGAGGCGCTTGATCTTGAGACGGATATAGACAAGCGCCATGATGGCGTATCTTTTGATGTCGTGGAGCGAGCGGATGTTGGCGAGGACGCGCGGCAGCTTGCGGGCGATCGAGACGTTGCCGCCGGAGAACGACCAGCGGAAGAGGAGCTCGCTGACCTGGCTCCAGGACAGCCGGTCGAGGAACAGCGGCACGTCGCCCTGGGCGGTGGGCAGGGTGATGATCTTCGAGGAATGCTTTTCCGACCAGCTGAAATCGGCCGGCAGCCTGCCGATTTCCTTGGCGGCCGCTTCGAGCGGCGTCCCGGGATAGATGTGCAGGATGGCCACGCTGGCCTCGACCTCGTCCTTGTAGCGCTCGATGAGCCGGATCGTCTCCTGGGCTTCTTCCCAGGTCTCCGTGGGATGGCTGAAGATGAAGAAGACATTGGGAATGATGTCGAGCTCCCGGCACCAGGCGATGACATTGTGAAAATCCTCGATCCGGATCTTCTTGTCGATGATGGAGTCGCGCACCCTCTCCGAGCCGGCCTCGATGCCGAATGAAACATGGAAAAGGCCGGCTTCCTTCATCCTGGCGAGAAGCGGCCTGGTCATCAGGTCGAGCCGGATCTCCGCGCGCCAGACGACGTCTAGCCGCCGCTCGATCATCTTCCGGCAGATGTCCTCGACGCGCCGGACGCTGACGTTGAAGGTGTCGTCGTAGAAGAAGATCACCCGGACCCCGAGCTTCTCGATGCGCTCTTCGATCTCGGCGATGACGTTGTCTGTTGTCCGCACCCGCACCGCCCGGCCCCAGTTGATCGGGGTCGCGCAGAAGTTGCAGTTGAAGGGACAGCCCCGGCTGGTCATGATGTTTACCGCCGGCAGGGGGCCGCGGCCGGGGACGTCGATCGTGAAGTTGTATTTATCGAACGGGACGAGATGGAAGGCGGGGAAGGGGAGGCCGTCGAGGTTCGTGATGGGGGACCGGGGCGGGTTCGAGACGACCCGGCCGTCCCTGCGGTAAGAGATGCCCGCAACATGGGTGATGCCGCCGGGCGGCCGGCTCCTATCCAGGGCCCGGACGAGGTCGAGCGTGGTCATCTCGCCCTCGCCCCGGACGACGACGTCGAGCTCGGGGATGTGGGCGAGCGTGTCCTCGGCGGCCATCGAGGCATGCGGTCCGCCGATGACCGTGACCGCCCCGGGCGCCGCTTCCCGGGCGATCTTCACCAGCCGGAAGCTCTGGAACCGGTTCTCGGTGGTCGAGGTGACGCCCACTATATCGGGCCGGTCGGCTTCGATTTTCCTCCGGATGCCGGCCCAGTCGAGCTTGAGGACGTCGGCGGGCACGATCTCGACGTCTACCCCGGCCTTTTCCAGCACGGCGCCTATGTACAGCAACCCGAGCGGCGGCATGGTCGAGCCTTTCGACCAGCGCTCGGCGAAGTACCCGCCGGGCGGAACATAGAGTTGGACTTTCATCCTAGAGCAGCGGTCCGGGTTCGCCGGGTCTTTCGAGCTTCACGGAATAGAGGGTCGTAAAGCTCGGCTCGGCCATGGTCGTGCCGTAGATGTAATCCGCGACCTCCATCGACTTGTAGTTGTGGGTGATGATGATGAACTGCGTGTCGGCCTTGATGTTTTTCATCAGGTCGAGGAAGCGCGCCAGGTTGACATCATCCAGGGCCGCGTCGACCTCGTCCAGGATGCAAAACGGCGTCGGCTTGTACCGGAAGAGGGCGAACATGAAAGCGATGCTCGTCAGGCTCTTCTCGCCTCCCGAGAGGAGCATGATGTGCTGCACCTTCTTGCCGGGCGGCTGGGCGATGATCTCGACGCCGCTCTCCATGGGGTTCGCCGCGTCGATGAGCCTCACTTCGGCGTTCCCTCCCTTGAAGAGCAGCGTGAACACCTCCTGGAAGTTTTTGTTGACCTCGGTGAGGGCGTTCAGGAACTGAGCCTGGCTCTCGTCGTCGATCCTGCGGATCGCTTCTTCCGTGGCGTCGATGGATTCCCGCAGGTCGGCTTTCTGCTGGATCAGAAAATCGTGGCGCTCCTTATGGCCGGCGTATTCCTCCTCGGCCATCAGGTTGACCGATTTGTATCTCTGGAGGTCCTCCTCGGTCTGGACGAGCTGCTCCTCGATCTCGGCGTCGGAAAGCTCCGCCTCGACCGGCTCGCTCTTGACCTCGTGGAGGGTCTTCTTGAGCTCCTGCCAGCAGGTCTCCTCGAGGTTGACCAGGTCGCGGTCGATTTCCGCCCGGCTGATCTCCCACCGGACCCGGTCCTCCTTTTTTTTCTCGAGCTCCTCGCGCAGCCCGGTGATGGCCCGGTCCCGCTCGACCGCTTCCGACCGCTTGAGCTGGAGAGCCGTTTCCATCTCCGCCAGGCCGTCGTGCCGCCGCTTTTTCTCGACCTCGAGCTCCCCGGCCTTCGCCTCGAGGCCGGCGGCGGCGCGGCGGGCTTCGTCTCCTTCGGTTTGGGCGGCGCGGCCTTCGTCTTCCAGGGCCAGGACCTTCTTCTCGAGACCCTCTTGGCGATCGATGAGCCCGGCGGCCTGGCGACTCAGGTTGGCGTGGCGTTCCTCGAGGAGGGAGGCTTCGGCCCGGAGACCGATGAACCGCTTTTCGTCCTCGATGTGCTGGTCCCTGTGGGAAAGAAACTCTTTCTCCTCGGCGGCGAGGCGGTCCCGGAGCTCCTGTTCCTCGTTCTCGAGCCCGCCGATTTTCCCAGACAGCGATTCCATCCTGAGACGAAGCGCTTCACCGTCCCGGTTCCAGATGGCGAGCTCCTTTTCGAGTATCTCGAAGGCCGAGGCCGCCCTGTCCCTTTCGGCCTGGCGGCCGGCCATCTCTTTTTCCTGTTCGTGGACCCTGAGCCTCAGCTCCTCGATGCGGGCCGATTCCTCGCGCCGGGCGGCCTCGAGAGCTTCCGCTTGGCGCTGGTGAGTCTCGAGGTCCGCGGCCAGTGGGGCGATCTCGGACTCCCGCTCGCGGAGCCGCTCCTCGAGTTTCCGGCTTTCCCCGGCCAGGACGAACGCGCCGTTGCCTTTCCGGCCAAGCCTCAGGAGACCGGATGACAGAAGCAGGTCGCCCCCGGGAGTTATGAAATTCAGCCCGGGCCGGTGAACCCAAAGCTCGACGGCGGCGGCGATGTCGCTCACGATCACCGCGTCGCGCAGCCTGCCGACCGAATCCCGGATCGTGGGGTCCGGCCGGAGCCTGGACTTGAGGCGGCCCAGGACCCGGGGATCGTCGATGGCCGGGATAGCTTCGTCTTTTTCCTGGGGCGCCAAAAGGAGAAACCGCCCCGAGAGCGCCTTGTCTCCGGCCTGCCGCAGGAACTCGGCGGCGGGAATGACGGCCGAATCCGATTCCTCGCCCCACAGCGCATCGACAAGAGTTGCGGACTCGGGGTCGACATCGATGAGGTCCGACAGCCGGCCGAGAGCTCCATCGATCCCGGTCGAAGGATCGCCGGCCTGGGCCTCGATCAATTTCCGGATGGCCTGCAGGTGGTAGCCATCCTCGTCCCGCGCCTTCCGGGCTTCCGCGAGCTGCGCGGCGAGCCGGCCGACGGCGTCGTTTTCCTGTTCGAGGGATTTCGTGACTTCTGCCTGCCGGTCTTCCGCCCCGGCCCGGGAGCGTTCCGTTTCCGCAAGCGCATCCCTGAGCGCGACGAGACTTTCCTCGCGGGCCGCGAGCTGGGCTCTCTCTTCCTCGAGCTGCGTCTTCAGCTTGGCTTCCCGGCGCGTCTCGAGCTCGAGCTCCTTGCCGGCCGAAAGTGCCTCGTTCCGGAGCCCGGTGAGGGCCGCGAGTTTCTCGAACTGCGCGGTCTTGAGCGTGCTGATTGCCCCTTCGCGGCCGGCGGCGCCTTCCACGGCCGAACGGTAGGCGGCTTCGCTCCGGAGGATATCTTCCTTTTTTTGGCTCAGCGACCGGCCGAGCTCCTCCTTGTCTCTCTCGCACACTCGGAGTTCGGCCGCGATCCGCTCCAACTCCTGTCTGAGCTCGGCGGCCGCGGCGGCGGCGCGTTGACCTCCCTCGGCCAGGAACTCGATTCTCTTGGCTTCCCGCTCCCTATCACTTACTGCCCGGGCGAACTGAGATTCGAGGGCGAACAGGGCTTCCTGGCCCTCCTTGAGGGCCTTTTCGAGGTCCCAGACTTCGCGCCTCCTGTCGGCCAGCTCCCTCTCCTCGGTCTTGAGGCGATGCGCGAGCTCCCTTTCCGCGGCCAGGCTGGAATCGAGCTGACCGGCCGCCTCGGCGTGGCGCCGTTCGAGCTGGGCCAGCCGCCTGCGGAAGTTGAGGCCAGTAAGCTCGCGGATTTTTTCACGGAGCTTCCTGTAGCGCACGGCCGCCTGCGCCTGGCGCTGGAGGGAATTCTTGGCCCGGCCGACCTCGGTGATGATGTCCTCAAGGCGGATGAGGTTCTGCTCGCTCGACGCCAGCTTGCTCTGGGCCTCTTTCTTTTTGTCTTTGTAGAAGGCCGTCCCGGCCGCCTCCTCGAGGAGCGTTCTTTTTTCGGCAGGCTTGGCCGAGAGGAGCGACCCGATCGCCCCCTGCTCGATGACGAAGTATTCCTTCTCGGCCACCGCCCTTTTCCAGAGGGTGTCCTGGATATCCTTGAGACGGGCGGGCTTGCCGTTGAGCCGGTACTCGCTCTCCCCGGAGCGGAAAACGCGGTGGTTGATGACCGTTTCCTCTTCCTGCGAGTGCTCGAAATAGAGCGTCACGTCGGCCATGCCCAGGGGAGGTTTTTTGGCGTTGCCGTTGAAGATGATGTCCTCGGTCTTCTCGCCGCGCAGCCCCTTCTGCCGCTGGCCGCCCAACACCCAGAGGATGGCGTCGACGATGTTGCTTTTGCCGGTGCCATTCGGCCCGACAATCGCCGTAATCCCGGGATGAAAGATGATCTTAGTCCGCTCCGGGAAGGACTTGAATCCCTGGATCTCGAGCTTCTTGATGATCATCGGACGGCTATTGTAGACAATTCGGCCCGCTTTTTAAAGGGCGGGGGAGGGACGGTGCCGGCGGCCCGCTATTCACTGGACGCTCGGAAAAAGATATACTTTGAGTGTGAACCGGATGGCCAAGAACCTCGCCTCCCGGATCTTCAGGATGCGGGGCCGCAAGAAATCCGTCGTGCTTTTGCTGTGGGCAAACTATATCCTCCTCGGCGTCAACTGGGGGATGTCGGTCCGGGCCTATCTTAAGCTTCCCGGGCGGATGGCCCTGTGGCTGAGCCTTTGGCGGCCGGCCCCCATCATTGTGGACAAATCGCTGCGCTTTTTCGTTTATCCAGTGCTCCAGACTATCGTCTTTTTTGCCGGCCTGGCCTTGGCCGGGAAGTTCTTCATTAGTGCGTCCGATAGCGAGGACCTCGCCAACCTCAAGGCCGAGGTGTCGTACCTCGAGCTCATCTTCTCGAGCCTCCTGTTCATCCATTTTCAAACGAGCCTGATTTTCCTTTCCTTCGGGATGGGAAGCGGCGTCAACGGATTCTATCTCGCGGTTATCGTTGCCGTCCTGGTCATGCTCATTCCGTATTACCATATCCGCCGCCGGATTCTCTCCCGGTAGGGGGGGCGATGGGGCGCGGCGCCCATTGACACTTCGGCGCAAAACTACTATTTTCTTACTGGTTAGGCCGTCCGGCCATCGAGCCAGCGTAGCTCAGTCGGTAGAGCAGCTGATTCGTAATCAGCGGGTCGGAGGTTCGATTCCTCTCGCTGGCTCTTTTTTCATGACCCCGAGTGATATCGATATACGCTCGCTCAGGAATCCTGTTCTAATGATCTCAAGCCGCTTCATCGATATCCAGCCCCGGATTATTGTTGCGCTGCGCCCGGCGAGGCGCCTTTGAACATGAGCTTTTCCTGCACCCACCAGTAGATTCGGGCTTGACATTTATTTTTTGGGTTTAGACTTTCTTACAGACGGGGGAAACTAACCAGAAGCGGTTTATTTCTCAACAGCTTCCTCAAAGGAGGCGCTATGAACAGAACATCTTCCCTTTTAATGGGCGTCTCGCTTTTTTTGCTCTCCATCACAATGGGAGGAGAAGAGAACGCATTGCCGATGGGGCTTCATGGGACTGCTGGGGCAAGCAGTGTTGTCACATTCGGCCCCCAGACCAGCAAGTATGCCGTGGGCGATTGCGACTTGGACCACATGGACGAGGTTGCCGTCGATTTCGGAACGGCCGGCATCTGGCTTTATGACCAGGGCAACTGGATTCAGCTGGCTCCCGAGAATCCGGAAGGCCTGTTCGCCTTTAGAAGATCAGGCACCTATTTCGATTTTCTGGCCGACTTGGGTTCCCGCGGATTGTGGAGGTGGCACTTCGGAACCTGGTCTCAAATTAGCCCGGCAGACGTCGAATCCATGGCCTGCGGCCTCGTGTATATCGGCGGAGGAAGCGATGGCCGATGGGTTCTTTTTGCCGATTTTGGCGGGCTGGGCCTATGGCTGCTTTGGTTTTATGAGATATATGGCCCACCGCTGAATTGGATACAGCTATCCGGTGAAAACGCAGATAATGTCGTGACGGCAAGATTCCCCTTCTCAAAATATTTTGGTGGCTGGAGTGATGTTTTCGGCGACTTCGGCTCCCTGGGCTTGTGGCTATGCCTGCCCTACGCAGGCGCTAACCCTTGGAGTCAGCTGAGCAGTACGAATGCGGATAATCTGACCCCGGGAAGGCATTGGCTGGCTGCCGATTTCGGATCGTTCGGCCTATGGACATACAAAGAGTCCAGCGGCTGGACGAACCTGTCCGGCGCAGACGCGGAATTCGTCATCCCGGCTGATGCCAACGCCGACACAGCCGACGAGATCGTTGCCGACTTCGGCGCACTGGGTCTGTGGCTATGGGATACCTCTCAATGGACTCAGCTCACCGATGCGGATTCCGAGTACGTGATCAGCGCCGACGTGACGGGAGACGGGAGCGACGAGATCGCCGTTGATTTCGGGTCCGCTGGCCTCTGGGTCTGGAACGATGGCCCCTGGTCGCAGATCTCGGCCATGGATCCCGAATACCTGTTGGCAGCCGATACGAACGGCGACGGCGCGAAAGAAATCCTGGCCGACTTCGGTGCATCGGGCCTCTGGATGTGGAACGGCGCGTGGGCCCGGATCAGCGAGGAAAACCCGGATTAACCGGCTAAGGCCTATTCTCTTGCAGTTGAATGGCGAGGATTCTTCAGCCAACGATACGTTGTCGAAATAATCAAGCAGGATCAGTCCGGCTGCCGCGACTCGGACATCAATGAAACAGGGGAGAGTCAGTTCGGCTTCGGCGGCTCGGGCGGACGGGCCGTCCGGGCGGCGATCAGGTTGGCTGCGGCCAAACCCAATAGGAGCAGGATGATGCCGGTCCACAAGTGACTCTCCTTGACTTGGAAGCGGCCGGCGCTCACTGGGCTACGGTAAGGTTTGCTTGCGTTCTCCGCCATTGCAGCCTCGGTCCGCGTCCCGGCCTCCCACTTGTATCCCGATTTTTCGAGCGTCCGGCGGAAGTGCCTTTCGAGGATCCGGTTTTCCCGGAATGCGATAAAGAGCGCTTCGCGCCGCGCCTTATCTGTTTTAGCCCGGCGCCTCTCCTCGAGCTTCCGGTCTCGTCGGAAAAGATGGATTCGCATCTCGTAAAGGAAGGGATGGATGAGGGGACTGTAGTGGCTCAGGAAATCGGCATATTTCTTGTCTTTCCATTCATTGAGGATCCGCGCCCATTCGTCAGACCTATTGATATCGTCGGCCTCAAGCCCCTCAAGCGATAGGCGTGAATAAAAAACGCCGGCTTCGCGGTCGTCATGCTTCTTTGTGAATTCGTACATCGGCTCTTCGCGCAGGAGAAACGAGAGAGAAGGGAACCGCGCTGCGAACCGCGCCGTGCGCGCCGGAGTGTTGGAAGCGCACAGCCCAAGGATGACGACCTGAATGGCCAGGAGCGCCGACACCCTTCTCAGGGACTTGGGACCGGTCTTTTCGCCGATGATCCCGGGCCGGATGCCCTTCCAGAGTGCCACCTGGATGAGCCCCGCGGCCAGGGCGTTGAGACCGACGTCCCGGAAATCCCAATAGCGGCCGGGAGTCAGCCACTGGAGAATCTCGTCGGCCGTTCCCACCAGGGTGCCGGCGAGAAAGCCCACTAAATAGATGCTCTTGTCGTGAATCGTCAGACTCAGGGCGCGGAAAAGCAGAAATCCCAATAGGCCGTATTCCAGGAAATGGACGGCTTCTTCGGGCGCCCGCCAGAGCTTCAGGGTGAAATAGACATACAGCCCGAGCACCGCGGCGAGCCAGAGATAGCGCGGCAGCGAACGGATCCTCAACCTGAAGAAGAGGACATAGGCTAGCCCCAAGAACGCCGCGCCGACTCCGGCCAGGACGGCAAACCCGAAGGCTGTTCGTCCCCACCTGGAGGATACAAAATTTTGGATTAAGCGGGCCAGGGGGATAATGGAGAATATCGCCAGGGTGCACAATCCCACCCAGGTCCAAGCTGCGAGTTTGCGATGGCCGTTCATTGAGGAGCGACCTTGACCTTCCCATGATACAAAAAAAGTCGAAAAAATCTTAATTTTTCCTTTGACATTCGAAAAAAAATACTATTTAATAGAATTACGCTGCTGGCTGGAGAGGGATCCTCCTTAGCCCCGCTTCCTTTTCCTTTTTCAAACCTTGGCGCCTCACCAGCCAGCGCCTTTTCCACTTTTTGTCACATTGCCGTTTTTTGTCCCTTGGTCCGTACTTGCGCGATCTCGCCAAAGCCGCCTGAATTCCGGGACTAAGCCGCTCCGGGTGGAGTATGGTTATCGGGTGAGCTAAACGATTCTTAGAACGCCGGCGTAATAACTCAGTGAGAGACAAGCGTGGACCAAAACACGTTCGTTCCCGGCGGCCCTGAAGAAAACCGGGCGGCTTTCCGGACCCTCTTCGATGCCTACAGCCCCGCCGCCATGGCCATGGCCGTCAACATCCTGGGGAATCGCGCCGACGCGGAAGATGCCTGCCAGGAAACCTTCATCCAGGTCTATCGGCACCTCGACCATTTTGATTCCCGGCGGAGTTTCAAGACCTGGTTTACCGCCATTCTCTACAGACGGTGTTTCGACCAGCTGAGAAGGCGGCGGCGTTCGTTGGCGCTCCTGAGGAAGGTCGAAAGCGACCCGGTTGTTCTACCCACCGCGGCGCCCGCATCATCCCCGGCGAACCGGAGCCTGCCGGCCGGCCTTCTCGACCGGTTGAATGCCAAGGAGCGGACCGCCCTTTGCCTCTGGGCGAACGACGGCTACACGGCCGGGGAAATCTCCGAGGTCCTGCGCTGCACGCCCGGCACGGCCCGCGTCTATCTTTTCCAGGCCCGGAAAAAAATAAAAAAGCTTCTGGAGAAGGACCATGATTTCCTGCAACGCTGCTGACTTTCTCTACCGGCTGTTGCCGGTGAAGCCCTGGCGGGGGTTCCTCATCCGCGTCCATTTTGACCGCTGTCCCCACTGTCAGAAGCAACTGGCCGGCGCGGCGGAGGCCAGAACTTTGTTCGTTCAGGAGGCCGACTTCCGTCCGGGCGTGGCGCTCTGGCAGGGCATCGCCGGTTCGCTGGCCGAGGAGGACGGCGCGACTCCCGAAAAGCCGGTGCTCGCGGCCGGCAGCCGGATCTGGCGCTGGGCCGCCGCGGGAATCATCGTGGCTTTTATGGTCGGCTACTGGGCTTGGAAAGATAACCGTCCGGACGGCGTCCCCGTCGCGGCCTCGGCTTCCGCCCGGTTCGAGCTCGAATACGTCCGCGTCGGCGGGCAGCCCGCCGACGCTTATGTCTATCAACCCCAAGGTTCAGACATGATCATCGTCTGGGCGGGGAAAGCTAACTAGGAGGCAAATCATGAAAAAGCGCGTTCTGATTATTTCGGCGGTCATCGGCCTTGTCCTGATCAGCACGAGCTATGCCGATCCCGGTCCCGAAGGCATTGTCAAGCTAAGGGTTTTCGAGGGGCTCAAAGAGGGCAGTCCCTCCGCCCAGAGCGTGACGTCGTCCTACCTGAAATACATGTTATCGGCGAATATCCCTTCCGACGCCGCTCTCGAAGCCGAGCGGGATCAAATCAAGAAAACCTTCAACTTGAAGGACGTGAGGCTGGTGACCGAGTCCAGCGTGAAATGGGATAAAGAAGAGCGGCCGAAGGCCCGTCACATGTTTCGCCTCGACGGGAAGCTCTATGAGGTGGCGATCGCTTCAAAAGACACATCTTCCCAGCCGTTCCGGATTGAAGTCAACGAAGTCTCGGACAAGGAAACCCGGAATCTGCTCGAAACGGTTTTCACAATTCCTGGCAAAAGCGTTGCGGTTTTTGGGTTCGAGGACAGTAACGGGAAGCCCTATTTTATCTCGCTTCGGGAGGAGGTGGCCGGTGGAGTCGAAGGAGGCGTGATGGGCGGAGTCGAAGGCGGAGTTGAAGGCGGTGTTAAGGGCGAAGTCGAAGGCGGCGTGGTTGCCGGGACTACGGGCGGGGTCGTCAGAGGAATCCAGGAAGTTTATCGTCCTGTTCAGCCAGCTAAGGAGGAGGTTGAAAAAAGACGCCTGGAATTCGAAAAAGACGCCGTGGCCTGCAAGGGAGACATCAAACCGCCCCAACTCATCAAGAAAGTCGACCCGGTTTATCCCGAAGATGCGCGGAAAAACGGAGTTCAAGGAGTGGTGATTTTGGAGGCCAAGATCGATGAATCCGGGCGGGTGATGGATGTGCTGATCCTCCGTTCTGTTGCACTCCTGGACCAGGCCGCCATCGACGCCGTCAAACAGTGGGTCTACGAGCCGGTGATCATCGAGGGCAAGCCGAGGAAGGTCCTATTTACAGTCACCGTGAGGTTTCAGTTAGGTGAAAAAGACATCGAAAAATTCGCCCAGGGCGCCGTCAAGGTCAAAGACCAGATCCAGCCGCCCAAGATCATCAAGAAGGTGGACCCCGTTTATCCTGAAGAGGCCAGGAAGGCCGGCATCGAAGGCGTGGTTATCCTTCAGGCACGGACGGATATCTATGGCAGGGTGAAAGACGTCATGGTCGTGAGGTCCGTTCCCGCCCTCAACCAGGCCGCGATCGACGCCGTCAAGCAGTGGGTTTATGAGCCGCTCCTCATCGACGGCCAGCCGAAAGAAGCCGTCTTCACGACGACGATCGCCTTCAAGCTGAACGGTGGGAAAAAAGAAAGCGGTGAAAAAGAGGCGGCCGGGACGAAGGAGCAGGTCGAGCCGAAGATCATCAAGAAAGTCAATCCTGTCTATCCCGAGGCCGCGCGCAAGGCGGGGGTCCAGGGCATCGTCCTTATCGAGGCCAAGATCAACGAGAAGGGCGATGTCGTGGCTGTCAAAGTGCTGAAATCGATTCCCGAACTCGACCAGGCCGCGATCGACGCGGTCAAGCAGTGGAAATACGAGCCCGTCATCGTCGAGGGCAAGGCGGTCGGCGTCGTCTTTACGGTGACGATCAAGTTTGCCCTGAAATAAACCGGGAAACCGCGGCCGCCCCGCCTACCTGCCGGCTTCCGGGTATTTAAGCTCGGACCCCAGGAGGCTGTGCGGGATGAGGAAGATGACGAGCATGATGACGGAGGCCGCCAGGATCCAGCCTCTGGCTCGCGGGCCCTTCCGTCCCGCCACCATGGCAATGATCCAGATGACCAAGGCGATGAGCGTCTTGTTGTCGGTCAGGTCCCAGCCGAGGGGAACACCGGTCCACCAGGCGCCGAAGGCGAGCCTCTGAACCAGCGGCCCGAGGACGAACCCGCCCACGAACAAAAAGAGAAGCGTCCAGGCGCCGAACAGGCGGGGATGGTCCTTTTTATCGAGCGCCGCCAGCCCGGCGCGCGTGGACAGGAGCATGGCGCCGAACATCACGATCACGTGGGCCAGCAGGACGCCGAGCGGAACGTGATCCTTGAAGCGGATGATGACCGGCTTCTCTCCGGTGAGCGATACGTCCTGCCCGCGGTCGGTAAGCACGACGCGGTAGTCGAGCTTCCCGGCGGCGGGCTGCTTGGGCAGCAAGCCGACCAGCCGCCCGTCCTGTCTGGCCATGGAAACCTTGGCCCACGCGTCCGAGGTCTTAAACCTCTTGTACAGGATCTTGCCCGTCACCTCCGGCGCGGCGACGGCCACGTCGACCTTGCAATCCGCCGATGTCTCGGCGCTCCGGGGAAGTTCGTATTTCACGCTCGTACCCGCCACTTCGACCTTTCCGCGGAGGTGATAGGTGGGGCCGGTGCGCCGTTGATAGACGGCGCTCGCCGCGGTGATAATGAATGCTAAAAACCAGACGACGAGCTTTTTCATCTTAGTCCTTGATCTCGATTCCGCCCAGGATCGCCGAGGCCTTGACGCGCAGAATACCCCCGCCTGGCGGCCCGGGCTCATAAGTGTGCTTATCTTCAATGCCGCCGAGAAGCGGCCGGGCGTCCATTTCCACGCGCCAGTGGCGCGGGACGCGCACGGTGATGCCGCCCATGATGACGGAGAGATCGATCGCCGCCGCGCCCTCCGCCAGCCCCGCGCCCCGCAGGTCGAGGTCGATGCCGCCCATGATGGCCGTGGCTTTGCCGCCGCGGAAGCCGGGCGAATCAACGCGGCGCTCCAAACCGGAAAAGATGGCGAAGGCATCAATCGTGCCCTCCTTGACACCGGTCGCGGCCCCCGGCGTCCGCCGGCTCAAGGCGCCGACGAGGACCCAGAGCCCGACGAGTATGATCAGCAAGGGCCAGACGTAGTGCCAGGCGTTCCGCCCCAGGATCTCGAGTTTGCCCAGCTCAAAGACGACGCCGAGGACGATCAGCAAAAGCGGTCCGCCGGCATTCCGGAAGTTGTTGGAGACGAGCTGCCAGAGGCCGACGAGAATCAGGAGCAGCGGCCAGTAGCGGGAAATGACCCGCCCGAAATCCAGCTTGTCGAGCTGGTCGAGCAGGAGCAGAACGCCAAAGAGAATGATGAGGAAGCCGCAGAAGATGCGGCCCGCCGAATCCCTATGAGTTGACATTTTCACCTCTCCTTCCCGTGTATGATTCTTATATCATACTTTCATTCAGCGGACCTATAGCCGGCGGATGTTCAGGCCGCCGCTCACCTCGAGGACGAGCCCAGTCGAGAACGGAAAATACCCCTTGGCCAGGGCCGCCACGGCCTTGCCGACATCCTCGGGAAAGCCCCACCGCCTCTGCGGGACCAGCCCCTCCGCGATGAGCTTGTCGTACTTTTCCTTGACCGGCGCCGTCATATCGGTCTCGATGATCCCCGGACGGACCTCGTAGACGCAGACGCCGGCCTCGGCCAGCCGGTCGGCAAACAAGGTGGCCGCCTGGCTCAAGGCGGCCTTGGATATGCAGTACTCCGCGCGGAGCGGCGACGAGACGACAGCCGAGATCGAGGTGATGAAGACGATCGCCGGTTTGGGACCGGGCGACTCCTTGACCTGCTGGACCATCAGCCGGGCGGCCTTTTGAGTGAAGAAGAAGTTGCCGCGGGCGTTGATGCCGAACACCCGGTCGAAGCTCTCCGGCGTCGTCTCCAAGACATCCGTCCGGACGAGCGGGGCGACGCCCGCGTTATTGACGAGGAGGTCGATCCGGCCGAACCTTGCCGACGCCTCTTTGAGGATCCTCTCGTGGGCCGCGAGGTCGGCGATGTCGCCCTGGATGGGCACAAACTCAGCCCCCAGCTTGGCCAGGAGGTCCTTGACCTCAAACAGGCCGCTCTTTTTATTTTCAGGCTCGAAGACGATATCCACGCCGGCGATGTCGAACCCGCCGTTGCCGAGCTCGAGCGAGATGCCCCGGCCGATGCCCCGGCCGGCGCCCGTGACGAGGGCGACGGGTTTCCTGGTCATGATCCCTCCTTGCGCACCACCCGGTCCTCCCGGTAATCACGCCAGACATCTTCGAACCAGGCGTCGACACCCGGCATGGGCCGGACCTCGACCCACTGTTTGATGACCCGGCCGTTTTCATCGAGCGAGATTTCCAGGATCTTCTGATCGACAAACGCCCCCCGCGGGTTGAGCGAGAACCTCCAGGATTCGCCCAGGCCCGGGCATGGCTCAGCGCCCTCGGGGTCGAGGACAAGATACGACCCGCGGCTCTTCCCGCCTTGCTCCAGGTATTCCCTGATGGCCTCGAGATAGAGGGCGTGGGTCAGCCCGAGGTCCAGGTTTCTGAAGGCTTCGGGGAGAAGCTTCGCGGTGGGCACCCTCATTTCGGACTCGAGCCGGCCGCAGAGATCCCAGGCCTCTTTGACGGCCTTCCGGGCGCTTGCCTCGCTGCGGACGGCCGCCCCGCAGGCCGACATCCTGTCCTGGATTTCCGTTCTTAGCTTGAAAACCTGAGTCTTGTCCTTGGATTTCGGGTCCGCCAGCCTCCGGGCCAGGTCGATTTTTCGACCGGCCTGGCCGCGCGCCCGCGCCAAAAACGCGCTCGGCGAGGGGGGTCGCCCTCCGTAACGGCGGGCGATGTACAGCGCTGCTCTCAGGCCACCCACCTGCCCGGAGTTGAGCGCCGAGCCTCCCGGCCGCCGGACGCCGTGGCTGCCGTTCGCTTCGCCCACCGGGAAAAGATGGGCGATGTTGGATTCCCACCAGATATCGCCCTTGAGGCCGCCGTTGTTGTGCTGGGCGCAGAGGGCGATCTCCAGCGGCTCGGCGGCGAGGTCGATGCCGTGACCCCGGTAGAGGTCGATGGCCGGCGGGTTCATCCGGGCCAGCCGTTCGATGGGTGTCTGATGCAGGGCCCCGGACCGATGGAGATAGGACAGGGCTTCGCCGCTCAGGCGCTTGAACGAGAAATCCTCCAGCCGGCCGGCGCCGTCCGGGTTCCGGCGATAATCCAGGAAGACGCGGCGGCCCCGGCCCACCGTCTCCTGAAAGACCAGGAGGTCGATGAGCGAGGACCCGAAGTCCGCGACTTTGGCGGCGTCAAAGGGCCACTGGTAGCCTTTGAGGAAAATGGCCGTGGCCAGCTTCCCCATGTCCGGGAAAAAATCGGACAGGAACTCGCGCGCGTCATGGCCCGCCGCATCGGTCGAAAAATACCGGGGAATGACCTGCTGGTAGGTTCCGGAGAGGTTCCAGCGGAACTTGATCGAAGCCAGGCCGAACTGGGATTCGGTGAGGTTCTGGCCGGCGGCGCCGACCTCGAAGGCCAGGCCGTGCGAGCCGAGCTGGCTCTCGGGGTAAACCGAGGCACCGTATATGCCGGCGGGCCCGCCCGTCCCGAGGATGATGTTGACGGTGTTGAACAGGACAAATCCGCCGCCCGCCCGGTCGAGCCGGTCGAGGTCCAGGGCCAGCGCGCCGATGACGCTCCGGTCCGCGCCGTGGCCCCGTGTCAAGAGCGCGATGACCTGGTGCCTGTCGAAAACGGCGATCCGGCGCCGCTCGACTTCCCCGGCCAGCGCTTCGAACATGAGCCGGGAGGTGAGCGGCCCCGCGGAGGTGGCCCGCTGCCGGGGGTCGTGGTCGGTCTTGTAGCCGACGTAAGCCCCGTAGGCGTCGTGCGGGAACGGCACGCCCATCTCGACCAGATGATAAAAAGCGCGGGCGGAGTTCTGGGCTTCGGCCAGGGCGATGTCGCCGTGCATCGAGCCTCCGGAAAAAAGGTCGACGGCCATCCGGAAGGCGGAGTCGGGGAGTTCGCCCGCGAGCGACAGCTTGTAGTAGGTCTGTTTATCCGAGCCGGCGTTGTTCGAAGTGCCGCCGCCCCACCGGTCGGTCGCAACCGCGATATCGGCGAGCCCGAGATCGTGCAGGCGGAGGGCGGCGTTCAGGGCGGCCGCGCCGCTGCCGATGATGAGGGTGTTCAGGGAATGAACGGGGAGGCGCACGCCTCTGATCGAAGCCCAGGTCTTCTTCAACGGCCTCTCACTTTCCTCTCGGTTCTAATTTTCGCGCAAAAAGCACTTTCGCTCAATCCCCACGGGTCCTGTCATGGCGCGTCCCTGTCCGTCCTCGCGCCTCACCCGTCAAGAGAGGGGTCCCCGTCGCTTCGGGCGGGCAGGGACTGGCGCCATGCCACCCGTTCTTCTTGCACCGGAGTCCTTCACACTTTACGATGGTTCCTTTCGCTTGTCCGAGCCCTGGCCGCGGAACGGAGTGCTTGCCTGGCCTTGCGGTGCTCGGGAACATAGATCTCGGCGTCCCGGACGGCGCAGCCGACGCGGCTCCCGCCCCGGAGCATTTCGGAGCACTTCGAGCAAGTGGTGCAGACGCGCCGCGGGTCGAGGGCGCCGGCGGTCTCGAGGTCGGCCGCCCAATCCGGGTAGGCTAGGGCCTCGCGGCCGAGACCGATGAGAGAGGACTTTCCCGACGCGACCATGGCCGCGGCGACATATGGAAAAAATTGACGGAGCCAGGAATAGCCGCCGCCGACAACACGGATTCCCGGCGCCGCCGCCTGCGCCGCGGCGGCGAGGCGGAGCCACCTCGCCACGCCGACGAGCGGGTGCTCGGTCGGCACCGCATCGCCCTTGACCGGCGTGTCGAACGGCCGGCCGTAGTGGGACCTGAACGCCGGTACGCCGCACGTCACGGCGATCAACGACACTCCCTCGGCGGCCAGGTTTCGGATCAAACCCGCGGGTTCGCTCAGATCTTCGTTCTCGCCGCCGGCCGGGTCGGCCCCGAACCCGAACGGCCAGGGGATCGCATCAAAGAGGTTGAGCCGCGCGGCGATGAGAAGGCCGGGCGCCTCGGCCCTGATTTTGCGGACGGTCTCAACCAGGAAACGCGACCGGTTCTCGAGCGTCCCTCCGTAGCGGCTGTCGGGCCGTGTCCGCGAAGCCAAAAGCTCGGAGACGAGGTAGCCATGGCAGGCCTTGATGTCCACGCCATCTAAACCCGCTCCGGCCGCCAGGCGGGCGGCCCGGACATAGTCCTGCTGGAGGGAATCGAGGTCGGCGTCAGTGATCAGAGGGTAGTCGGGCGGGAGACGCATCCTTCCGTCGAGAACCGGGTTGTGCTGGGCGATCACCGGAGCGGACCGGCCTCCGGGTTTGGCGAACCTTCCGGCGTGGGTGAGCTGCTGGATGAGGAGGAGCGGGCGCCCCGCTCCGTATTTTTCCATAGCCGCGAGCCGGGTTTCCTCCACCAGCCGGCCGAGTGAAGGCGAAGTCTTATCCGAGACCATGAGCTGGCGGGGGTTGCCCCGGCCGTCCGGCCTTACGGCTGCGGCCTCGAACCAGATGAGACCGCATCCCCCCTGGGCAAACCGGCGGTAACGCCGGAAGGTCAAGTCCGTGGGCGCGCCGGCCGGGTCGGCGTCGGCCCCCTCCATCGGCAGGGTGACGAGCCTGTTGGGAGCCGTCTGCCCCGCGATCGACAAAGGAGCAAACAGGGGAGCAAGGTCATCCGCAAGGGGAATATCGAGCCCGAGCCGCCCGATCTTCTCCTCGAGGGCGGCCCGCTCGCGGAACCGGAACCTCTCATGGACGGAAGCGCTCATAACGGGCTGCTCCAGGGGCTGGAGACGATGCGGAGACCGTCCGGCATAGTTTGTGCGCTCATGGACGTTGAAGCGCGCGGCCGGCGATCTCCCGGATGCCTCGGAGGCCGCGGCGCACACGATCCGCGCAAACCTCGGGCCATCGGCCGCGCTCGACGATGGCGATTCTTCCAGAATCGACTTTCTTTTTGGTCAGGAATGAAAGCCGGAGGAGGCGCGTCAGTTCGAGGGGCGTGACGTCGGGGAACCGGCCGAGAAACTCCTGGTCGAAGACCGGCAGCAGGAAATCCCCGCCATGGTCCTCCAGGCTGAGACGGAGCGGCCGGTCGAGAGTCGCCAGCAAGCCGAAGATCTCGCCGAAGTCGACGACGCCGTCTCCGGCGGCGACGGGGAACGTGAGCAGGCCTTCTTCCCGGAGGAGGATCCCGCCGTCCTTAATGTGGGTCATCACGACCCAGGGCAGGAGCCGCCTGGTGGCCATGACCGGGTCCTCGATCATCGTGAGGAGGTTCATGGTATCTAGGCAGATGCCCAGAAAACCGCCGGGCTGGGCGCCGGTCATCTCGAACAGGCGGAGCAGTTCGAAACTCGTGAATTCAAAATGGGTCTCGATGGCCAGCGTGACGCCCAGGTCCTCGAGCATCCGGCGCTGGCCGGACAGGCTTTCGGCCATGGCCTTGATAAAAAACTCGGTGGCGGGCGAATCGTCGCGCCATCTCATCAGGCCCCCGGAGCAGGAGCGGATAGCCGTCGCCCCGAGCGCGGCGGCCTGCTCCGCCGCCCGGCGGTTGATTGAGGCGAGGTCGATGGGCTTTCCCGTGTCGAGGCCGAAGGGGATGTGCTGCCCGCCGCCCCACTCGAGATAGAGCCTTCTGCTCTGAGCGTGTTGAGACAGGTCTTTGAGAAAGGTCCTGTCGACCGCGCGGCCGGGGGGCACGTTGACCTCGGAGAACTGGACCCCGTCGGCGCCGTTTTTTGCCGCCCATTCCAGGCACTCCGACGCCAGAAGATTCAGGGGTTTGAGCGAATAGCTGTCGATGCCGACCGCGAAAGGCCTGTTGTCGTCGATCACCGGGATGAACCTCCGATCTTAAGCCCCTTGAAAATCCCCATGACGAGGCCGAGCTCCCTGACCTTGAGCAAGCGGGCGAAAAGGGCGTAGCTCCCGGCGGCCAGCGCGAAGAGGATCAGGACGTAGAGCGCCTTTTCGGGCAGCCGCGCGACCTCGAGGTCGAGCCGCCAGCCGAGTTGGATGAAATAGAGCACCGCTCCCATGAGCCCGGAGCAGCCCAGCAGCCGGAAAAAGCTTCCACCCAGGTCGCGCAAGTCGAGCGGGCCGACGCGCCGTCGCAGCAGGATCACGAGCGTGGACATGTTGACCATGGCCGCGAGCGAGGTGGCGAGCGCCAGGCCCCGGAAACCGAGCGGCCTCATGAAGGCCAGGTTGAGGCCGATGTTGACGGCCACGGCCAGCGCGCTCGCCTTGACCGGGGTCCGCGTATCTCCCATCGCGTAGAAGACGGGCGCAATCACGCGGACCGAGGCATAGGCGAAGAGCCCGAGGCAGTAAAAAACGAGCGCCTGGGAGGTGAACACCGTGTCGGCGTACTTGAACAGGCCGTGCTGGTAGAGAGCGGAGATGACCGGCCTGGCCGCCACCGACAGGAAAAAAATCGACGGCAGGGTCAGGAACAAGACGAGCTTCAGAGACGACGTGCAGGTGGCGAGGACGCTGGGGACATCTTTTTTGGCGGCGTGGGCCGAGACGACAGGGAGTGTGACCGTGGCCACGGCGACCCCGAAAACCCCCAGCGGAAAGTACATCAGCCGGTAGCCGTAGTTGAGGTAGGAGATGCTGCCCTGGCTGAGATAGGAGGCGATTACGGTGTTGACGAAGATATTGATCTGGGTCGAGGCGAGGCCGAAAACCGCCGGCGTCATCAAAGCGATGATCCGCCGGACGCCCGGGTCGCGGAGGTCGAGCTCGGGCCGGTACCGGAATCCCTCTTTGCGGAGCGACGGCAGCTGGAAAGCCCATTGACCGAGTCCGCCGAGGATGACACCGATGGCCATACCGATGATGGGCGGGTCGAAAAGCGGACAGACGACAAACCCGGCGGCGATCATGCCCAGGTTGAAGAGCACGGGGGCGAACGCGGGCACGCCGAAGTGATGGAGGGAGTTGAGCATCCCCATGGCCACCGCCGTCAGGGAGACGATGAGCAGGAACGGAAACATGATCCGGGCCATGAGCGCGGTGAGCCCCGCTTTGCCGGGGACATGGCCGAACCCGGGCGCGATGATGTCCACGATCAGGGGCGTGGCCAGGATGCCGGCGATGACGATGATGCCGACGATGATGAGCAGGGCGTTGATGACGAGGTTCCCCAGCCGGAAAGCGGCCTTCTTGTCCTTGTTGACGAGATAGCCGGTAAACACGGGAACGAAGGCCGCCGACAGGGCGCCTTCGGCAAAAAGGTCGCGGAGAAGGTTCGGGATCCGGAAGGCGGCGACGAAGGCGTCCGTGGCGAACCCGGCGCCGAAGAGGAAGGCGAAAACCTGCTCGCGGACGAGGCCGAACAACCGGGAGACAAAGGTCGCCGAGCTCACCAGGGTCGTGGACCGGGCGACTTTTTCCCTGTCGTCGGTCAGGCCGCTGCGGTGGGCAGGAATCGGCGTGATTTCTCCGGCGGTCATGGCGTTTTCGGAGGGAAAGGATATATCACAGGCAGGGCTAAGTCAAAGAAGGGGACAGTCCCACAGAGGGACTGTCCCCTTCTTCCTATGTCGGGCTGTTATTTCTCTTCGGCCTGGGCCTTCTTGATCGCCTCGACCTTCTGCTTCATGCGGGCTTGATAGGGCGCCTCAGTCAAGTCCACGGCTTTTTCGGCCGCCTTGAGCGCCTCTGGGTAGTTCCTCATCTTCAGGTAGATATCGCTCAGCGTGGACCAGTAATAGCTGGTCTTAGGCCTGAGCTCCAATGCTTTTTTCGCGGCTTCGAGAGCGCTCTCGAGGTTTTTCCCCTGGCCTGACCAGAAATTGGCATAGCCATAGAGCCCATTGGCGTCGCTGCTCGCGCCGCCCAGATAGTCGGGCCCGAAAATGGCCAGCGCCTTGTCCTCCTTGCCGGTTTTGATATAGGCCGTGGCGAGCTGCCTCAGGAAATAGGCGTTATCCGGCTGCAGCTTATGGGCCAGCTCGGCCATGGCCACGGCGCTGTCCTCGTTAGCCCTCTGGTCGAGCCAGAAATTGGCATAACCCGCCAAGTCATAGGCGAGCCCGGACACTTTGCCGTCCATGAACTCCTTGCCGTAGATCTCCTCCGCCTTGGCCTTGTCGCCCTTTAGAATGTAGTAATTGGCGAGATCCTGGTTCATGTCGGGCACGGGATTATCGCTCGTTAGCTCCTTGATCTTGTCGACCAGGATTTGACCCTGCTCGAGCGGCCCCTTGTCCTTGACGATCCTCGCGAGCCACATATCGGCCGCCCGGGCGTCGTTCGGATATTTCGCGGCATACTCGGCGAAGAATTTGGCGGCCTCCTCCCGGGAAGCCTGCTGGCCGTAGTAATAGCCCATCTGGCGGTAGATGAGCTTGACGAGCGGGCTCTCGGGGTATTTCTTGATGAAAGCTCTGACCGGCTCCATATCGGCTTTCGGGCCGTAAGTGTTTTGCGTGGCGACCGCATACTCGGCGTATTGTGTGTAGGGAACGGTGATATCTTCGTACTCCATCGTATACGTGCCGGCCCGGCCCTCGGGGTCCAAGGCGACGACTTCTTTGAATTTCTCCGCCGCCTTGGCCTGGTCATAGCGGTCGGCGTATTTCCTGGCCAGCCCGAAAACGATGGCGACGTCCTTGGGATTCCTGCCGTAGGCCGCCGCCAGGGTCTTGAAGGCGTCCTGGCCGCCCAACGATTTCTGGAGCCTGGCCTCGAATTTCTCCGGCGGCGGGTTGTAGCCGACCATCCAGTCATACTCCGAGCCGTCGGGGTCGAGGACCATGGTCGTGGGTGTGGCCCGGATGGCGAATTTCTTGAAGATTTCCGCGCCCTGGGTTTCATCGCGGTCGGCGCGGAAGAGGACGAAGTTCTTGTTCAGGAAATCCTGGAACTTGGGATTTTGGTAAAACTGCTGACCCAGCAGTCGACAGCTTCCTCAGCCACCCGAGTAAAAATCGAGGAGGACCTTCTTGTTGACCGCCCGGGCCTGGACCACGGCTTCGTCCAGACTGCCTTTGAACCAGTTCTGGGCGGCCGCGGCCGAAGCCATGAACAGGACCATCGCCGATACGGATACAAACTTTTTCATGGTGACCTACCGCTTTAACTATATGAGGGCGCCCCGCCGATGTCAACCTTTTTGATGAGCGGGGGACCCGCCGCGACTTGACATTACCGGACGTTTATTGGATAAATTGATAACTCCGAAGGCCGTCATAACCGCGCGCCGAGAGTTTTGAGGAGGACATCATGCTTAAAGAGATTCAAGAGGCACTGCTCAAAGGCAGCAAACCCGAAGTCGAAAAACTCGTGGACCAGGCCCTGGAGGCCAATATCCCCACGGGCCAGATCCTGAACGAAGGCCTGATCGCCGGGATGCAGAGGCTGGGCGTCCTGTTCAAGAATAACGAGGTTTTCATCCCCGAGGTCCTGGTGGCGGCGCGCGCGATGCACGCCGGCCTGGCCAAGCTCGAGCCCCTGCTCGTCCGCGACGGAATCCAGCCCAAGGGCGCGGTCGTCATCGGCACCGTCAAGGGCGACCTCCACGACATCGGCAAGAACCTGGTCGGCATGATGCTTCGGGGCGCGGGATACAAGATTATCGACCTGGGCATCGACGTCACCGCCGAAAAATTCGTCGCCGCGGCCAAGGACAGCAAAGCGGACATCGTCGCCCTCTCGGCGCTCCTGACGACGACGATGATCCAGATGAAAAACATCGTCGAGGCCGTCCGGACTTCAGGCCTGGGGATCCCGGTGGTCATCGGCGGAGCGCCGGTGACGCGCGAGTATGCGAACGAGATCAGCGCCCAGGGCTACGCGCCGGACGCCGCCAGCGCCGTCGAGGAAGTGGGCAAGCTTATCGGGCGCTGATACGGGCGACCCGCCTTGAGAGCCCTGGTCACGGGCGCCACCGGATTTATCGGCAGCCATCTCGTCGAAGAACTCCTCCGGAGAGGTTTCGTTGTGCGCTGCCTGGTCCGCCGGGCCAGCGACCCGCGCCTTCTCGAGACTTTGGGCGTCGAGCTCGTCACGGGGGACTATCAGGATTCCGTATCCCTGGGAGCCGCCGTCAGGGATGTCGATTACGTCTTCCATTTGGCCGCCGCTCTCACGGCCCTGGAATGGGAGGAGTACCGCCGGGCCAACGTCGAGGCGACGAGGAACCTCCTGGTGGCCTGTCTGGAGAGAAATCCCGGGCTCAGGAGGTTTGTCTTTGTCTCGAGCATCAGCGCGGCCGGGCCGAGCGAGAAGGGGAGGGCCAAGACCGAAGACAGCCCCGGCGCGCCCATTTCCGATTACGGCCGGAGCAAGCTCATGGCCGAACAGGCCGTGGAGATCTATGCGCCCAAGTTTCCCGTCGTGATCATTCGTCCCCCGAACGTCATCGGTCCCCGGCAGAGGGAGCTCCTGGAGGCCATCCGCCTCATCCGGAAGAGGATTATGCCCGTCATCGGCACCGGAGAGCCGCAGACGAGCCTCTGCTATGTCGGTGATGTCGTCGAGGCCCTCATTCTGGCGGCGGAGCATCCCCGGGCCGTCGGCCGGACGTATTTTTTGGCCGACCCGCGGCCTTATGCCTGGAGGGAGATCAACCAGGCCATCGCGGCGTCCCTGGGCATCCGCGGGCCCATGCTCAAGGTCCATTATCCGGTCCAGCTCCTGGCGGCCGCGCTCTCCGAGGCGGCGGCCAGGATGGTGAAGAAAAGACCCCGCCTGACCAAAGGATACGTCCGGTCGGCGCGGTTCCAGGAGTGGATTTACGACTCCTCCAGGATCCGCCGCGAGCTCGGGTTCGAGACAAAAACGGGCTTGGAAGAAGCCATAGAAAAAACCGTGGCCTGGTACCGGGCGAACTGTGATGCTTGAGCAGGGGATGATGTTGATTAAGGACGACCATCGCGATAGAGTAAAAATATAAGAAGTCTGACCAGAATCTTATCGATGCCAAAAGTACTCATCACCGGCGCGAACGGTTTCATCGGCTCCAACCTCTGCCGTTATTTTGCTGAACGGGGGTTTGAAGTTTACGCCCTGGTCAGAAGGACCGCCGACCTTCATTTTCTCGAAAACCTTCCCGTCAGGTTCATTTATGGCAATCTCACCGACCCGAGGGGATTTGAGCTCCCGCCGGGAATGGACTACGTTGTCCACGCCGCCTCCCTGACGTCCGACTTGGCTTCGGAGGAGGAATGCGAGCGCAGCATCTACGGGTTGACGGTTAACCTCTTTGAGGCGCTGTCCCGCGTCTCACCACGGCCCCGCCGGTTTGTGTATGTTTCGTCGACGCTGGTCCTGGGGTTCGACGGGGAGAACTTGAGCGAGGCGAACCCCGGCAAGTCGGCGGATTTCCTTGCTTACACCCGCGCCAAGAAGAAAACGGAGGTGTTCCTGAGGCAGGCGGCGGGCCGCGACGGGATACCGGTCGTCATAATCAGGCCCGGAGATATCTATGGACCCAACGACCGCACAACGAGCGCCCATCTCCTCAAGGGGTGCGAGCGGGGAGTTCCCATTATCGTCGGAGGCGGTCGCTGGCGATTGGCATATTGCTATGTCGAGAATCTTTGCCACGCCATTCACCTGGCATGTCTGAAGCCGGGCATCGAAGGCCGTGCGTATGTCGTGACCAACAGCGAGCTCCCCACGTGGAAGATGTTCTTTTCGAGGCTTCAGGCTGGAGTGGGCAAAAAGCAGAGAATCTATGTTCCCGTCTGGTTCGCGATGTTTATCGCCGCCACCCAGGAGCTGCGCCGGAAACTGAGCC
>Ga0154742_1104_pt2 | contig 27227 bp, 22 predicted proteins | sample Rifle2008BG16ft_FD_105750 | JGI IMG/M metagenome (GOLD analysis project Ga0154742, IMG submission 105750) | Candidatus Aminicenantes bacterium RBG_16_63_16 | reverse complement strand
GGAAAGTCAACGCACCGGGGAATGACCGAGGCGGGTCTGTTTTCAGCCGCCGGAAACTGATTCGCTTAAGCAAAGCGACGGGAAGACCGGGACGGCTCGCCCGGGTGCGGCCCGCAACCCCTGATTTCAGGTCGACACTTCGACGGCACCGTCTCCGGTCTTGATGCAAACCTGGTTTTTCCCGTTTTGCTTCGCCCGATAAAGCATCTTATCGGCCTGCTCGATCAGGTCTTCGATCCGCCAAGCGTGCGCGGGAAAAATAGAAACCCCCATGCTCACGGTCAGATGATTGAAACGTTCCTCCGGACTGGCCGCGAAGGAATGCGAGGAGATCGTTTTCAGGAGACGGTTGGCGATGGTCAGGGCGACGTCCTCGCCGGCATAGGGGATGATCAAAGCGAACTCTTCGCCTCCGTAGCGGGCGGCCAGGTCCACTTCGCGGATGTTGGCTGAGATCAGTTGAGCGAGTTCCCGAAGATAAACATCCCCGACCGTGTGGCCAAGAGTATCATTACAGAGCTTGAAGTCATCGATGTCGACGAGGAACAGGCTGACGGGATACTTCTGACGGGCGGCCCGCTTGAGCTCATGGCTCAGGAACATGTTGAAGGCGCCATGGTTGTTCAGCCCGGTCAGCCAATCCATCTTGGCCGAGTCCATGGCCGTTTCCAGATGACTGCGGAGCTTGTCGACGTGTCCCTTTTTTTCCAGCAGGACGCGGACCCTGGCTATGAGTTCCCGAGAGATGATCGGCTTGACCAGGAACTCTTCCGCGCCCAATTCGATTCCCTTGATCTTGCTGTCGATGTCGGCCAGGCAGGTAATGATCACCACCTGGATGTCTTTCCCCACGTCTGATGCCTTGAGGCGGCGGCAGATCTCGAAGCCGTCGATATCCGGCAGCAGGATATCGAGGAGGATCAGGTCGACGCCTCCCTTCTGGACCCGTGGGAGGACGTCTTTTCCCGCCTTGAGGACCTCGACCCGGAACGGCTGGTCCTTCAACGTTTCCAGGACGAATCGGATGTCGTCCGGGCTGTCCTCGACCAGGAGCACGACGGGCTGGGTGTCTTTAGCCTCCTCCGGCATGTCCGCGGATCCCGGGCCTGGTCCCTGCGTTCTCAGGGACAGTTGGCGGACGGCGAGCTGGTCGCGGTATTGTTTCAGCCGGATCATCGAGCTCACGCGGGAGGCGAGCTCGATCGACCGTACGGGCTTCGTCAGGAAATCTTCGGCCCCCGACTCGAGCCCGATTTCCTTCGTTTCGGTATCATCCAAAGACGTGACGAGAATGATGGGTATCGTGCTCGTCGCTTCGTCCTTTTTCAATCGTCTCGTGACCTCCAGCCCGTCGATATCGGGCAGCAGGATGTCCAGCAGGACCAAGTCTGGCAGATGAGCGGCCGCCAGTTCCAGGGCCTCTCTCCCGGAGCCGGTCTTGAGCAGATCGTATTCCTGGCTCCCCAGAACCGCCTCGTAGAGCTTGAGCGACCGGGGGTCATCGTCCACCAGGAGGATCTTCCAACGATGGACCTCCCGTGTCTCCGCAGGTTGGCTGGCGGCGGAGGGGGCTTGGCTGAGGAAGACCTTGACAACTTCCAGAAAGGCCCGGGTGTCGATCGGTTTGGACAGGTAACCGTCAAACCCGATGCTGAAAAACCTCTGCCGGTCTTCTTTCATGGCGTAGGCCGTCAGGGCGATGACCGGGATTTTGCCGACCGCGGCATCGGATTTCAATAGCTTGGTCGCCTCCAGGCCGTCCATCACGGGCATCTGGACATCCATCAGGATGAGGTTCGGCTTTTCCTTGATGGCGATATCGACCCCTAGCCGGCCGTTGGGGGCTTCGAGAACTTCGTAGCCGGCGAACGACAGCAGATCCCGGATGAGCTTCATATTCTTGGGTTCATCCTCGACTACCAGGATTCTGATTTTCTGATTTGTCCCCTGGTCTTGATTCATGATGGTTCTCCCGGCCTTAGATTTCCAAGCCTTTTGTCGCCAGAGACAAGAAGCTCTCTTCCGTGTTGTCGAGACTTATCCGTACCGAGATGATCTCGTCCCGGGCGGCAAGAAAGGTGGCGGCGATCTGCGGACTGAACAGGACGCCCGTCCCGCGCCGGATGACATCGAGGGCGTCTTCCCTCGGCATCGCCGGTGAATAGCAGCGATCGCTCGTCATGGCCTCGAAGGCATCGGCGATGGCCGTGATCTGTCCGCAGATGGGGATCTCGTCTTCCTTAAGCCCCCTGGGGTAGCCGCTGCCATCCCATCGTTCATGGTGGGTGAGGGCAATCAGTTCTCCAAGCTTGATGAATTCCTCGTTCGACCCCGAGAGGATCTTGGCGCCGATGGTGGTATGCTGCTTCATGATTTCCCATTCCCCGGGATCGAGCTTCCCCTTCTTAAGGAGGATCTTCTCCGGGATGCCGATCTTCCCGATATCATGCATCGGCGCGGCGTAGATCAGCTGCTCCTGGTAATTGGCGCTGAGTCCGAGGTCGCGGGCGACGATGGCCACGTACCGGCTGACCCGCCGGAGGTGGTTTCCCGTTTCCTCATCCTTGAACTCGGCGGCCCGGCAGAGACGGAGGATGGTCTCCAGGGACGCCCCCTTGATCTTTTGGAAGGCGCTTTTAAGCTCCCGGGTCTTGTGCTCGACCTCCTCCTCCAACATCTTCTGGTAATTCCGCAGGTACTCGTGGTAGGCCTTGACCTTGAGGAGCGAGGTGATGCGCGCCCGGAGCTCGATCTTGTCCACCGGCTTGCTCAGGAAGTCATCGGCCCCGGCTTCGAGCGCCCGGACCCGGTCCTCGACCTCCCTGAGCGCCGTGACGATGACGATCGGTATGGTCTTTGTCTGCCAATTTTCTTTCAGACGCTGGGCCACTTCAAAGCCGTTGAGCTTGGGCATCATCACGTCGAGAAGGATCAGGTCCGGCGATTCCGAGACCGCCTTCGCCAATCCTTCCTCGCCGTCGGACGCCAGGATGACCTCGTGGCCCAATGGCGAGATCATGGCCTCCATCAGCCGGCGGTTTCTGTCTTCGTCATCCACGACCAAGATGCGCGATCGTTTGCCTGCGATCATGTTCCCCTCTCATATCTTTCGATGTGCTTCTCGATAAACCCGGCCATATCTCACCCGTTTTCAGGAGGCGTCTCCGGCAGGCAGCTCAAAGCTGAAGCGGCTGCCCTGGCCGCGCCCCCCGCTCTCCGCCCAGATTCTCCCTCCGTGGAGCTCGACGAGCTTCCTGGCCAGTGCTAGCCCGAGTCCGGTCCCCGGGGTCTTATCCCTGGTGCCTCCGACAATCTGGTAAAACTCCTCGAAGACCTTCTCCAGGTGCTCCGGTTCGATGCCGATTCCCGTGTCCTGAACGCTGATGACGACCCGCTTGTCCTCTTGTCTGGCCTCGACCGAGATCCGGCCGCCTTCCGGGGTGAACTTCGACGCGTTCGACAACAGGTTGTACATGACTTGCTTGACCTTCCGGGCGTCGGCCCGGATTTCCAGTCCGTTGACGTTATCCGCCAGGACAAGATCCAGACCGATCCTCCTCTTGGCGCATTTTTCCTTGATCATGACAAAACAGTGCTCCAGGAAGTCCTTGATTTCGACCCGGGACAGATCGAGCTCCATCTTCCCGGCTTCGACTTTGGCGATGTCGAGGATGTCGTTGATCAACTCCAGGAGATGTTCGCCGCCCATCTCGATGTCCTTGATGTACTCGACCTGTTTGTCGTTGAGTTCGCCGAAGATCTTGTCGCCCAGGACCTGGGAGAAGCCGATGATGGCGTTGAGGGGCGTCCGGAGCTCATGGGACATGCTGGCCAGAAATTCGCTTTTGGCCCGGTTGGCCGCTTCGGCCCGGTCCTTCTCGATCAGGACCTCCTGTTCGATCAGTTTCCGTTCCTGGATCTCTTTCTGCAGGTCTTTTGTCCGCTCGAGCACCCGGATTTCCAACCCCAGGTTGAGGCGTTCCATCTCCTGCTTGGCCATCTCCAATTTGTCCACCATGGCGTTGAAGGAGGCGGACAGCCGGCCGACTTCGTCCGCCGACTCTATCCGGGACCGCCTGGTCAGGTCCCCCTGGGATATCTGATCCACGGTCTCCGAGAGGTGGTGGAGCGGGGTGGTGATCAGCGTGCTGATGCCGAAGATGATGAGTATCCCGGCGACAAAAACCGCCAGGCTGACCAGGGCCATGGTGCGCTGGGTTTTCTTGATTTTGAGCTGCAGCTCTTCGAGGGAAAATCCCAGGATGATTTTTCCGAGCCGCTTGTCTCCCAGCATCACGGGTTGCATAAGATGGACCATCCGGCGATCGCTCGAAAAAAGAGGGCTGGACACCCAGTTCAGGGCCGCCGGGTCGAGCCGGGGGTCGGGCCGCCACTCTTTTAAAAGCTCATTGGATCGGTCGTAGGCCATGATGTAGCGCAGATCCTTATTTTGGCGGGCATTGTTGATGACTTCCCCGGTCTCGACGGTGTCCTTGAAGTCCATGGCCGGGGCGATGCTGTAGGCGATCATCTCGGTGACTTTCTGGATCTTGTCCAGACTGGCTTCGAGTGTGCTGGCCCGCAGTTTTTTAGGGAAATAGAGATAAATCAACAGGGATATGGCCAGAACCAGGCCGGTTAGGGCGACAAACAGCTTTCCCCGGATCGTTTGGAAATCCAAGACGTCGGGCCATTTCATCGGGATCTTACTCCAGGGGCTGCTCGATCACCCGGGCCAGCTTCAAGAGACTGGAGCTGAAATCCGAGCCTTCTTCCCTGGCCGCGGGGAGGTTGATGATGATCTCCGGGCTCTCCCCTTTCAGCCCGACTCCCACGGCCACGCCCTTTTCCGCATAATCAGGCACGCCGGTGAGGGTGATCACTTTTTTCGCCCGGCTCAGGGAGGTGATGATCTTCAAGTTCATAGCCCGCAGCGGGGCGATATACATCAGGTCCGCCTTTGAGCCGGCGAGAGCCGTTTCCAGATCGGGTTGATTGTCGAGGTCGATCGGAACCGCCTGGATCGACGCATTCGGAAATTCTCTCTGGGCCGTCCCCTGGACGGCCTTGGAAAAAGCCTGCATCGCTTCGTAAGAGCTCCTGAAGCCCGACTGGTACAGGATGCCGATGACGACCTGGGTCGTCGGTTTGGCCGTAAAATGGCGGTCATACCTCAGGATCTTCAGGAAAAGCTGATATTGAAGGGGCGGCGGAAGCGCCATCTCCTGGGCGGCAAAAAGCCCTGACCCGAGGAGAAGGATCAGGCAGACAAAGCTGACGGCTTTGACCCGCCTGGCTGATATGATTCTCATCTCTGCGACGACCCAGGAACTTGCCTTTCAGAACAAGAAGTCCAGCCGCAGGACGAAATTCCGGCCGTCCTGGAAGATGGCATCCTGGAGGTGCTCATAGCCTCCCGGAAAGGCATACCGGACGTCGAAGAGATTGTTGATCAGAAAGGACGCCCGGAAGCGCTCGAGAAGGGGCTTGGAGACGAAGTTGAGATTGGCCAGGAAGAACGGCTTGGTCGTGGTTTCATAGACGGTCAGCCGCTCGGACTCATGGAGCATTTGAAGCCCCAGGAAGCCGGCCCTGAAAACCGGGAAGGAGACGCCGGCTTTGACGAGATGCTGCGGGGAGTTGGTCAAGCGGCTCCCGGAGACCGGGTCCTCGCATTTTTGAAGACTGTAGTTCGCGTAGCCCAGGACGCCCGACTGGAGCCGGGCGTTAAGTCCGAGTTCAATTCCCTGGGATTTTGCCGTGCCGATATTTTCGTACCGATAGAAATCGTCCGCCGGGTCAACCCCGAGGTCGATCAGGCCCCTCATGCGGAAAGAGTAAAGGGAGAGGGTGCCGAAGAGCCCCTCGGACAGTCCCTGTTCCAGGGCAAGTTCCAGTGTTCTGACCTTCTCCGAGTCAAGGTTGGGGTTGGTTTTCTGGTTGACATAGCCCGTCAATTCGCTATCGATGTAGTGCGTTTCATAAATATTCGGGGCCCGGAAAGCCTCGGCGAAGAGAAGTTTCACGGTGCTGCCCTGAAAGGGGCGATAGACGAGGGAGGCCCGGGGCACGAACGTGGTGCCGATCGTGGAGTAATGGTCGCCCCGGAAACCCGCCGTGAGGGTCAGGGCTTTGGTGAGGGTGAGCTCATCCTGGGCAAAAAACGAATAGACTTGCTCGGGGAAATCGCCCCTGAAGATTTCGAAATCATCCCCACCATAAAAGTACGAGGCCTTCAGGTGGTTTCGATATTCCAACCCGAAGACAACCCGGTTCTTGGAGGCCGTGTCCCAAAGGAACCGGACTTCACTCCCCAGGAGATGGTCCGCGGAGTCGTCCTTGACCGGCACTCCGGAGTACTTATACAGACCGTAGTAATCATAATTGTAATAATAAGCGCGGGAGGTCATTTGCAGCCGGGCGCTGAACTCGTGGTCGAACCGGCCCTCGACAAATCTCTGGGCATCATAAAATTCGGCGTGAGGATCGTTGAAGTCGACTCCCCAGCTCCCGGTGGGGTTGGCCTTGGTGCGGCGGGAATCGTAGGCTTGGAGTGAAAAGCCCTCGTAGGACAAGCTGGCGAAGAAACTGCGCGGCTTATCCCAGTCCAAGCCCTGGGCCACGCCGAAATTGGTATCGGGAGCGTCGTATTCCTTGTAGTAGAGATCCCGCCCGTTGGCGCGCGCCCAGTTCCCGGATATGAAAAGGTCCAGGCCGCTCGGGAGTTTTGTTCCGTAGGTGGCCCTCCCCTTCAGCCAACCGTAGCTCCCGGTTTCCCCGGTCAGTTTGAAGCCGGGGGTGTTGGCCCCCTTTTTCGTGATGACGTTGACAACGGCGAGCATGGCTCCGGTCCCGTAGAGAGTGGACCCGGGTCCGCGGATGATCTCGATCCGTTCGACGTCCGCCAGGTCGATGCCGAAGGCCGTTTCCAGAAGAGACGATCCGAAAATCGCCTCGTTGGTTTGCATGCCGTTAAGCAGGAGCAGGATGCGGTTGTTGAAATCCGTCGGCCGCCCGAACCCCCGGACGCCGAGGTAGCTGTAGTTACGATCATAGGAGGAGTAAAACCCGGGAACGCTGCTGAACACGCTCTGGAGCGTGCGGTAGCCGAAACGGCTGATCTCGTCCTGGGTGATGATGGTGATCGCGGCGGGCGCCTCGCCCACGAGCTGCTCGTACTTGGAGGCGGTGCTGATTTTCGTCTTGAGCAGATCCTCCAGGGAGATCTCCTGGCCGGCTTTCGTGCCTTCGGCCCCCAGGCCAGCTCCGACGGTGGCCATGGCCGCCGCCAGGACAAGCGCCTTGGCCCTTCGTCCCATGAAGTCGTTTGCGCTCATTTTATCTCTCCTCGTCGGCGATGGCTCTCGCTTTCTCAGATGGCGCCGGCTTTTCAAATTCGTCCCTATCATGCCCGGGTCGCCGGGGCGAGGCGATAGCCTTAGGCAGTGATTTCATGGGTGATTTTTGGTGAGGATCAGCGCAGGATTTCTCACCCCCCGCGATGAAGGGGGTGATCGACCACCCGGCCCCCCAAAAACCGCTCCCCGCCGCGGCCTCTCGGGCGGGTGAGGACGGGCTCATCCTAAAAGACTAACGAAGTCGGCTCAAAATCACCCCTGGAAACCCCCGAAGGGGTCATTTACGCGCTCGAGGGAATGGCCAATAATCTGGGAGCAGTCAGTGTTATTTGTTGAGGTTAGGCATTGATGTGGAGTCCGTTCGGGATCGGGAATCGGGTTCCCGGATCCCGCGTCTTCCGTGGGCGAACTCAAGGAGGATGAGGAGAAAACTAAGATGGACGAACATTCCCTCCACCATGACGGCCGCTACGAGAAAAAGATCCTGCTGGTGGACGATGAGCCAAAAAATATCAAGATCCTGGAAGGGATGCTGGCGGGCCAGGCCTATCAATTTCTGACCGCCGCCAACGGCCGGGAGGCCGTGGAAAAGGCCTTTTCGGAATCCCCGGACCTAATTTTGCTCGATATCGTCATGCCCGAGCTCAACGGCTTCGAGGCCACCCGGATGTTGAAAAAGGATGCCCGGACAAAAAACATCCCCATCATCCTGGTCACCGCCCTGGACGGGCTCGAGAACAGAAATACGGGACTAGAGGCCGGGGCCGAGGATTTTCTGAACAAACCGGTTAACGCCGTCGAGCTCAGGGCCCGGGTGAAATCCATGTTCCGGCTCAAGCAGTACCGGGACCAGCTCGCGATCCGGAATCACTCCGAACGCCTGCTGGCCGAAGGCGCCGGCGAGACGGCCTCCCCCCAAGTCAAATCGGAAAAAGACCTCCCCGTTGTCCTGCTGGTCGAGGACAACCAGATCGACGCCGAGATCGTCCAGCGTTTTCTGAAGGAGGAACCCGTCCGGCTGGTGGTGGCCAGAACGGGCGAGGAGGCCATGGCCCAGATCAAGAACGAAACGGCCGACCTGGTCCTCCTGGATCTCCTCTTGCCGGACATGAGCGGGTTTGAAATATTCCAGACCCTCAAGGAACACGAAAAAAGCAAGGACACGCCCATCATCATCATCACCTGTTTGAGCAACCTGGAGAGCAAGATCATGGGTATGGAGCTGGGGAGCGATGATTTCCTGGTCAAGCCGATTGTCAAGCGGGAGCTCCTGGCGCGCATCCGGGTCCTGCTCGACAAGAAGGCCCAATTGGACAGACTCCGGTGTCACTACGAGGACGCCCTGAAAACGGCCACCATCGACTGGCTGACGGGCCTCTACAATCACGGGTATTTCAAGAAGTTCCTGGAGCTGGAAATCAAGAGATCCCTCCGTCAGGCCTATCCTATCAGCCTGATCATCCTGGATGTGGATGATTTCAAGCAGTTCAACGACCGCTTGGGGCACAGCTTCGGCGACGTCATTTTGCAGGGGGTCGGACGGGCCGTGCGCAGCGCGGTCAGGGAGATCGACCTGGCGGCCAGATATGGCGGCGATGAGTTAGCGGTTGTCCTGCCCTATTCGGACAGAAAGGGCGCCATCCATGCCGCCGAAAGAATCCGACGGGCGATCGAATCCCTGGAGTTTTCTCCGGCCAGGAATTCGGGCCTGGAGAAAGCGTCGGTCAGCCTGGGCGTCGCGGCCTACCCCGAGGACGCATCAACGACGGAGGACCTCATCAAACTGGCCGACCAGATGCTCTACCGGGCCAAGAAAAACGGGAAAAATCAGTACGTTGCTTATGGCCGTGATTCCGGCGAAGACCCATGAGCTGCAGATCGTCTCCACCATCACCGACTTCCTGTTCCTGCTGCATCCCTCGGGCAGGATCGTCACGGTCAATAAGGCGGCTGAAGAACTATCGACATCCTCGACCTCTCGAAAGTCGAAGTGGACAAGTTCGAAGCCGAGCTCGTCGACGTCGAAAATGGCGGGCTGCTGAAGAACAGCCTGACCATAATCGGCATCGCCGCTGAGCATCATGAGAAGATCTTCGACCCGTTCTACCAGGTGCAAAGCGGCATGCGGGATAAGACCCCGGGAGCAGGTCTCGGCTTGAACTTGAGCCGGCAGATCGTGGAAATGCACGGCGGCCCGATCGGGGTTGAAAGCGCGGGGGTCGGCCAGGGCAGCCGCTTCAGCTTTCTCCTGCCGCTGCAGTCTGGAAAAACCTAATCGGAAGGTGAGCGCAGCTTGGCGCCGGCGGGGATTCTCTCCGCCTCATGCCTGCCCCCCGCCCGGAGTCTCTGCAACGCGTTGTATTCCTCAAACAGCGCCCGGGTTGTCTCCAGGTAAGAGGAGAGGAACGGAATGAGTCTTTCCTCGCGGAACGTCATGAGGGTCTGCTTCCCTTCCGGCTCGGTATGAAGCCGCGTCAGGATGTCTACCACATCCTGCTTGGTTTCCTTCGGCAGGTCGCTCCTAAGGCAGACGAGACCACGCAACAGAGGCGGAGAGCAGATGAGGACTGCCAAATCGTTCCCCAGCTGCGGGTTGAGCTCGCTCAACGTGGTGAAGCTTCGGTTTGATACCAGGCAGGCGTCGGCCTGATTGAAGAAGACAGGCAAAACGGCTTGCGAGGGCTTCTCCACTTGTTTCAGGCTCGCCAGCAACCTCCCGGCGCCGGGCAATTTCGCTTTGAGGAGGACCGTGTCCAGCCAGAGCACCGGCAAGTCTCCATTCCCTCCGGTATCGGCATAGAGAACGCGATTCCTCAGATCCTGAACATTGTGGATATTCTTATCCTTCCGGGTCAAAACGACGCACTCCATTTCAACATTTTCTCCAACCGCGCCCACGAGCACGGGGTCAAGCCCGTCATTGTTCTCCAGTTGGAGGTAATCCAGGCTGCCCAAGACCACCATGTCGACATCCCCCGACCTCACGGCGAGTTCAATTTCCTGGAGGTTATGATAGATTACGGCCGTCACTTTTTCTGTCGTTCGGGAGAGCTTGTGGCCCAGCTTCGTCGTCCAGACCTCGAGGGCGATTTGGACATCCGCCAACCGGACCTCGGAAAACGCTCCGCCCGAATATCCCACCCTAAAAACCTTGGTCGTTCCCTCGACGAAGGCACTCGTTGAGAGAGTCATCAGCAGCAGAAGCAGCCGCAGTCTGATTCTCTGTCGCCCTGCCGGCCTGGACACCAGCGCTATCTCCTGTGCACCTATCCCGCGCTCGTTTATTTTAGCGCGGGACTATCCGCCGTGTTTCCGACCTTCTTCCTCGACTGAACCGACCTATCGTCCTGCCGCCCGGCAGAGGCTCTCTTGGTCCCTTTTTTGTTCGTCTCCCCGCCCGCCTGCAAAGCGCGGTATTCCCTGAACATCTTCCGGGTATTTTTAAGATACGAGGGATCGAAAAGGACGATTTTATCCATCTTAAAGGTCAGGAGGATCTGCTGTCCTTCCGGCTCCATGTGAAATCTGGCCATGGAGTTGACCACATCGTCTCTGAATTCTTGACCGACGGCTCTGCGGAGACAAATCAGACCCGGCAGCAAGCGCGGCGATTGAATGAGGATGCTCAGCTCGTTGCCCAATTGCGGATTGAGTTCCTTCATGGTGATGAAGCTTCGGAGTGAAACCAGGCAGGCGTCCGCCTGATTAAAGAAGACCGGCACGACGGCCTGCATGGGCTTATCCACCATTATCACGTTCCCCAGAAAGCGAGCGGCCTCCGGCAATCCGTTTTTGAGGAGAGAGGTCTCGAGCCATACGACTGTCAAGTCCCCACTCCCCCCGCTCTCGACCAGCAAGGTGCGTCCCTTCAAATCTTGAATCCTGCGGATATTTTTGTCCTTCCTGACAAAAACCGCGTACTCCAACTCCACCTCTCCCCCCGCGCTACCGACGAGAACGGGGTCCATGGCGGTATGGTCCTCCAACCGGAGGTAATCCAGGCTCCCCAGGCCCACGAGATCGATCTCATCGGCCTTCAACGTGCGCTCAATCTCCTGGATGTCCTGAAAGACCGTTCCCGTTATTTTTTCAACCCTGGAGTCGAACCGCCGGCCTAAGTTGGTCATCCACAGCTCGAGGGCAACCTGAACATCCTTCTGGCGGGCTTCGGTAAACACTCCGCCCGCATATCCCACCCGGATATTTTTAATTGACTGCCCGCCACAGGGGCTTATATATAGGACGCTGAGGATAAGGGACGCCAGCGGGATCCGCACGTATCTTGACATGGGCCTGTCTCCGGGTGGCATCTTCCGCGCTCCTATCTCGGTTTCGCTTATTTTCCCGTCGGGACGTCCGGCGCCGGTCCCGGTTGTCCCTTCGGCAGGGTGAAAATGAAGCAGCTCCCTTTTCCCTTCCCCTCGCTTTCGGCCCAGATCCGGCCGCCATGCAATTCCACAATCCTCCTGGTCAACGCCAGTCCCAGGCCGGTCCCGGGGGTCTTGTCCCTCATCCCGCTCTTGATCTGAAAGAATTCCTCGAAGATTTTCTGGAGGTGCTCGGGCGCGATTCCGATCCCGGTATCCCAGACACTCACCTCCAGTTCACCATCTTTCTCCTTCGCGCCGATCGTGATCTCGCCGCCCTCGGGTGTGAATTTGGCTGCGTTCGACATCAGGTTGAAGATGACCTGCTTCATTCGCCGCTCATCGACCATGACTCTCAGGCCATCCATCTCCTCCGGCGCGTCGAGGCGCAGCCGAATGTTGTGCTTTGCGCACCTTTCCTTGACCATGACCAGGCCGCTGTGCAGGATCTCTTTCAGGCTCACGGCGGACAGTTCCAGATCCATCTTCCCGACCTCGATCTTAGACAGATCCAGGATGTCGTTGATCAAACCAAGCAGGTGTTTGCCGCTTTCCAGGATGTCAGTCACATACTCGGCCTGCTTCTCCGTCAGATCACCGAAATACCTGTCCCCAAGAATCTCGGAAAATCCGATGATCGCGTTGAGCGGCGTCCGGAGCTCGTGCGACATCCCGGCTAGGAAATCGCTCTTGGCCCGGTTGGCCGCTTCGGCCCTTTCCTTCTCCTGCTGCTGTTCTTCCCGGGTCCGCCGCAGGTTCCCGATCATGTTGTTGAAGGATACCGCCAGGGCCTGCATTTCCCGGCTGGAGGAGGGCGTTGCCCGGACAGATAAATCGCCGGCGCCCGCCTGCAGGGCCACCCGGCTCAGACTGACGATCGGTCGGCTCAGCCATTTGGCGAAAAAGAAGGAGGCCCCCAGCCCGATGAGGATGCAGACAGCGGCCAGGAGGCCGGTTCGCAGATAGACAGCCCTGAGTTGGGTCTGGTAGGCCGCCAGGGACAACCCGACGTGAATCCAGCCCCACTTGATGCCCGAATAGCCGAAAGGATAAGTATAGTGGAAGACCCGGCCCTTCACGAGTGAGCTCTCCAGAAACTCGCCGCTGCTAATTTTGTCCTGAGCCGGCTTCCAGATCCCGCTCAGGTTCTGCTGCGTCCAGGTTTTGGCCGTGTTGACGAGCGAAAATCCATCGCTCCGGGTGATGACGATATAGAGAATCGAAGGCTGCTTATCCAGGACCAGCAGACAGTGGTCGACCACGGTGCTGTAGTCCTCGACGACGATGGCCGTGGCCGTCACCTGGCCGATGGAGGTGGCGATCGTGTCCGCCTTTGATTGCATCCCCAGGATCAGGCTTTTCCTTAGCTGCTGGAGAGAAATCAGCAGGAAGGCGCCCAGAGCGACGACGATAATTCCCCAGGACAGCAGGGTCGTGAGGAATAGAAGGCGCCGCGGGCGGAAGTGCCTTTTCTGGCGAGTCTCCATCTTCTTTTCCAGGTCCGCTGAGCCGCCCCCTTTATTTAACCAGCTTCTGCACTTCCTCGCCGACGATCAGGTCCAGCCGGAACCGGCTCTCGAGGTGATCGAACAGCACTTTCTGGAATTGGGCCTGCATAAACGACTCCATTAACTGGGCCTCGATAACCTCTTGGGTTTCCACCAACTCGTCCTGGTAGGCGCGGACATTGAGGTCGCGGTTTTGTCCGGCCGCTTCCATGGCGGACTTGGACGCATCGTGCTGCTTCTGGGCCCTGATGACCTGGAGGAAGACGTCCTGGACCTGAAGGGCCAGCCCCTCCTTGAGCAGGATCTGCTCCTGCTCCATCTTGCGCAGGCGGGCCCGGGCCTCCTGGACTTCATGCGTTGTCAGGAAACCGTTGAAAATCGGGATCTCGAGACCGATCCCCGCCATCCAATTCGTCTTGTTGGTGGGCGTCATCATGCCCTTATCGTAAGTGTTGCTGATGATATTGAGACTGCCCATGAGCCCCAATTTCGGCAGATATCCGCTCTTGGCCTCCGAGACCCTGGCTTCGGCGGCCTGGAGGCCGGCCCGAAGCGCCGCCCAGTCGGGATTGAAGCTGTAGGAACTGTTGACCAGGTCCTTGAGGTCCAGCGGATAGGCTTCGTATGGGATCTCCTTCTCTGAGAGCTCGATCGCCGTCTCCCAGGGAAGCCCCATGCTGTTGACCAGCGCCGCCTTGGCCAGTTGGACGTTGCTCTCAAGGACGGCGAGAAGCGAGCGAGCGGCCTCGACGATGGTCTTATTGCGGAGATAATCGGTTTTTTTAACGCGGCCCGAGCCTTTCTGGTAGAGGTTTTCGGTCAGAGACAGGGTGGCGTCCAGCCGGGCCAGGGCGTCGCGGCCGACCTGCGCCAGGTTCTGGGAGAGGACCGAGGCGTAATACAGGCGTTTCACATCGAAGATCACTTTCAGGTCCGTGCGGCGGGCCGCCTGGCGGGCTGCCTCGATGCCGTTTTTGGCCTGTTTGATGATGGCTTCTCTGAGTCCCCCCGTATAGATCGGCAAGCTTAAGCTCAGCGAGTTGAAAAGAGTGGTGTCGTCCATCAGCCGGACATCCATTTCAGGTATGGTGATCGGAAGCGGCATGGGCAAAAAGGGCGCGTTGAGCGTCAGGCTCTGCGCCGGGAACAGGAAATTCGAGTCCTCGTCCATCTTCATGAAGGATGATCTCAGGCTGAGGCTCGGCCAATACGAGGAGAGCGCCTGCTTATGTTGAGCCTCGGCTACCTCGACCGCGAATTGGGACGCCGGCCGCCAGCGGTTGTTTTGAAGGGCCACCTCCAGGCACTCCTGGAGGCTGTAGGCGCGGGGCGACTGAGGTTCGCCTGCGGTCAGAGCCAAAGGCTCGGCCTTGGCCGGGGACGCCGTCGGATGCCCGGCCAGGGAGCTGAACCCTCCCCCCATCGCCAAGATCAGGCAAAAATGCGCGATGCGTTTATTCATCTGTGACTCTCCTTTATTTGACTCGCATATTTGGAGCCCAGTTTTTCGAATTCAAGGAGCAGGTTTTTCGCGCTCTCAAGATAAGCGTCCTGGAAGGGAACGAGCCGTTCCTCGCGAAACAGGAGCATGATCTGCTTTCCTGGAGGATCCTCATGCATCCTCAACATACTGTCTAGAGTTCTCTTCTTGTCCTTCTCTGTTCGGCTCTTCCGAAAGCAGACCAGCCCGCGCAAGAGGTTCGGCGAAATCCTCAGGGCAACAAGCTCGTTCCCGATCTGGGGATTCAACTCTTTAAGGGAATCGAAACTCCGCGAGGTGGCCAGACAAACATCCGCCTGCCGGAAAAAAACCGGCAATACAGCTTTAGAAGCCTTTTCCACGGGTTTGATCTCTTTGAAGAACGCTGTCGCGTTACCCAGCCCCTCCTTGAGAAAAAGGGTCTCCAACCAGACCTTGGGGAGTTCACCCTCTCCTCCTAAGACAAGAAGCAGGCGGCCGTTCCTGAGCTGAGCCAATTCGTTGATTCCGCTGTCCTTCCGGATCAACAAGATATAATTTTGCAGACAACTGTTGTACGAATTCGGAGCCAAAACAGGTTCGATCAAATCCCGGTTCCTCAATCTGAGGTATTCGGCCGAGCCCAGGATGATGATGTCCAGCTTTTCATTGGAGATCGCTATCTGAAGATCGGCGACCGAAGGGAAGATCAGGGCATCGACTTCCTTCAAGGGGCTTTCGTCTTGGTTAATCAGGGAGCTCGCCCACATTTCCAGTGCGACGCGGGCATCGTTCATCTGCAGATCATAGAAGGTGTACTGAATGTAGCCAATGTTCAAAACATCCGGTCGGGATTGAATTGAAACTGGCCTGCCTTGGCCGAACCAAGGTGACCAGGCGTTCAGCAGGGCCAACAGCATGATGCCGAGGACGAATCGGCCTCTGCAGCTCCTGGACAAAAGCCTCCTCCCGGATGAAGCAATGGCTTCCGGGCAGGGATTCCGGGCGTCCAAAGTCTCGCCCCAACGGGTATCGCTTATCAGCCGCTCCACTTCGGCAACTGGGCTTATATCAGCCGTCTTGATGGACATCATGCGTTGGTTCGATTTCCTGGTAAATGGCCCTCCGGAGTCATTCAGCGGGTGATATTTTGGGCGGAAGATGAGCAGCGCTTCTCACCGTAGGGGGTGAGCAAAGGTAAAGAAACGACCCACCGCCGGGAGCTGCGGCGCTCAATTAGGCTCATACCGCCGGTGTCGTGACTTGCTTATGTTGAGCCTCGGCCACTTCGACCGCGAATTGGGACGCCGGCCGCCAGCGGTTGTTTTGAAGGGCCACCTCCAGGCACTCCTGGAGGCTGTAGGCACGGGGCGATTGGGGCTCGGCGACGACGGAAGCCGAAGTTTCAACTTTGGTCGGGGATGGCGTCTGATACGCGCCCAGGAGGGTGACCCCTCCCCAGATCGACAGGATGAGGCCAAAACCCTTCGTGCCTTTGTTCATCTGTGGCTCTCCTTGTTCTGATTCCCATACTTGGCTGTCAGTTTTTCGTATTCCAGAAGCAGGTTTTTGGCGCTGTCAAGATAAGCATCTTGGAAAGGCACGAGGCGTTCCTCGTGAAATAGGAGAAGGATCTGCTGCCCTTGAGGATCCTCATGGACCTTCAACATGGTGTCCAGAGTTCTTTTCTTTTCCGTCTCTGCCCGGCTTTTCCGAAAGCAGATCAGGCCGCGCAGGAGGCGGGGCGAAGTCTTCAGGGCGACGAGCTCGTTCCCGATCTGGGGGTTCAACTCTCTGAGCGAGTCGAAACTTCGCGCGGTGGCCAGGCAGGCATCCGCCTGCCCGAAAAATACCGGCAACACTGCCTGAGAGGCCTTTTCCACGGCCTTTGTCTCTTTGAAGAACAATGGGGATTTGCCTAGCCCCTCTTTGAGAAGCAGGGTGTCCAGCCAGATTCTGGGGAGCTCGCCCTCCCCCCCCAATGCAAGCAGCAGACGACTGTTTTTGAGCTGAGCCAATTCGTTGATTCCCCTGTCCTTCCGGACCAAGATCAGGTAATTCTGAAGGCAATCGTTGCGCGAGTTCGGGGCCATAACGGGCTCGATCAAGTTCCGATCCTTCAACATGAGGTAATCGACCGAGCCCAATATGACGACATCCAACTCATCTTTGGAGACGGCATTCTGAAGCAGGGCGAACGAAGGGATGATCAGGGCGTCGACTTTGCTCAAGGGGCTTTCCTTGCGGTTGATCAGGCTGCTCCCCCACATCTCCAGGGCGACCTGGGCGTCTTTCAGCCGGAGATCATAGAAGGCGGTCTCAATGTAACCGATTTTCAAAACATCCGACCGGGATTGGCCTGAAATTGAGACGCCGATGCCGAACAGGGGCGCCCCAGCGCTCAACACGACCACGAGCATGAAGCCGAGGGCGAACAGGTGCCTGCAGCCCTTGCGCCGAAGTCTCCTCCTGTCTCCGGCCAGGCTCAAGGAAGGATCGCCTTCAAGATAGGAATTCAAGGGTTTCAGTGCTCCCCCAAAATAGGCCTTGTTCATCAGTCGCTCCCTATCCATAAGCGGTCCTAAGTTAGCGGAGGCGATTGACATTATGAATTATCCTGTTTTCTCAGGGAATGGCCCTCCGGAAGCATTCAGCGGGCGATATTATGGGCGGGCGATGAGCAGAGTTTCTCACCCAGAGGGGTGAGCGGAGCTTAAAACATGCCTGCCGGCCGAGGCCCCTACCCAAGGAAGTGATCTCCCGGCCTGAACCTGCGCTTGAGTCCGGGACCGCCTTGCCGTCTTCAGAGATGAACGAAAGATCTTGAGACCCGGGGACTACCGGTTCGCAGGCGGAGTAACGGGGCCGTTGGCCGCGATCCTGATAGGAGTGCCGACCGGCACGAGGTCATAGAGCTCGCGGATGTCGGAGTTGAACAGTGCGGCGCATCCCTGCGTCCAGTCATAGAATTCGCGGACGCTCGCGGGTTCGATATCGCCGATCTCAAGCCCAGGGGGCGGCCCGCTGCCTCGCGCCTTCTGCTCCCGGGCCGCCCCCTCGGTGTGCTCCGGAAACTGACCGTGGAGGAGAAGGTAGCCGCCGAGTTTTGTATCCTGGGGCGGACAATCCTTCCTCTTCAGCGCTTCGGCGACGGCATCATATTCTTGGCGTTCGATGAGCGCGGTCATGAGCCCGCGGCGCGCATCCTCAAGGCCGGGATAGGAAATCCAAAGCGCCCGGCAGTACCGGCTCATCCCACTCCGGCAGATGAAGTATTCCCCTTCCGGCGTCCGTTCGTCGCCGCGGCGCGTTTTACGGCCGACGGGATTCCCCCCGAGCTGGATCCTGTAGGCTTTGACCATCTTCCGTCGGGCCCAGAGCTCGAGACGCCGCTGAGATTTGTTTAGCAGAAGTCTGGCGTCCCTGAGTTTCCCATCGCGCAGGCGAAGATGGTATTCCTTCACGAGGCCGGAAAGAGGACGCTCGGGACCAAAGAGCGCCGGATTATAGAGCGCGTAGGTCGTGTCCCAGGGGCCCGGACGCTCGGCGGCCGTGGCCGGCGCGGGCATGGTCGTCGTGGTCCGGGTCATGGCGCAGGAAGCGAAGAGGGCTGCGAACAGGGGCGGCACGCATCCGCGCAGCGCGCGATTACGGCCTGAAATGCTAGGCATATACAAGAGCCTCCGCTTAAATTATGCCCGCGCGAGGCCCTTCGCGTCAACGTTCGTGGAACTATGGCGGCACGTCGAACTTAAAGATGCCCGGGAGCCGGTGGTTTTTATAAGGATATCGTAATGATCAAGCCTATCCAGGCTTTGTTACCTGCTATGGGGGTTGCCCTGCCAAACCGGCAGGCTGAGGTCGCCGAATTCGTGAGCGATTGAATAAACCGCGACGGCATGCTAAAAAGAAAAGTGTGTTATCCGTCCTGATTCCAGCTCACTACCGGCCCTGGCTCCGGATCGGCACCTGCTCCTGGAAATACGACTCCTGGAAGGGCCTCGTCTATGACCCGGGGAAGCGGTACAGGCCCGACGATTACCTCGCCGACTACGCCCGCCACTTCAACACGGTCGAGGTCGACCAGTGGTTCTGGAGCCTGTTCCCCGGCGCAGTGGCTCTGCCCGACCCGCGCGTGGCCGAGCGGTACGCCGCGAGCGTGCCGGACGATTTTGTCTTCACGGTCAAGGCGCCGAACTCGATCACGCTAACGCACTACTACGACCGCGAGACGAGCGGCCCTCTCAGGGGAAAGCCCAACCCGCGGTTTCTCGACGTCAAGCTCCTGGCCGAGTTCCTGGAACGGATCACGCCCCTCGGGTCGAAGCTCGGCCCGGTCATGTTCCAGTTCGAATACCTGAACAGGCAAAAAATGCCCTCGAAAGAGGAGTTCTTCGAGCGGTTCGGCGATTTCGCGGCGCGGGCGCCCAAGGGCCGTCAATACGCCATCGAAATCCGGAACCCCAACTATCTCTCCCCAGCCTTTTTCGAGTTCCTGGGCAGACACAAGCTGGGATTCGTTTACCTCGAAGGCTATTATATGCCCCGGATCGGCGAAGTCCTCGACCGCTTCGAGCCCGTCACCGCGCCGTTTTCTGTCATCCGGCTCCACGGAGGGGACAGGGCGGATATTGAGGCCGAGACCGGAGGGGTCTGGAACAAGGTCATTTCCCCCAAGCCCGACCGGGTCGAGGACGCCGTCCGGATCGTCCGCCATAACAGGCGGTCAAAGGTGCTGACCTATCTCAACCTCAACAACCACTTCGAGGGCAGCGCGCCGCTCACCGCCGAGCGGTTCCTGCAAAGGTTACCGACCGAAACCTGATTATGGCCAGGCTTGTTTCGAGAGAACGGGTGGCACGGCGCCAGTCCCTGCCCGCCCGGAGCGACGGGGACCCCTCTCTTGACGGGTGAGGCGCGAGGGCGGGCAGGGACGCGCCGTGACAGGACCCGTTCTCTAAGCTACATGAATCTTAGATGTATTCTATCGTAGACGGCGGCTTGGGAGTCAGCTCGTAGGCCACGCGCGTCACCGTCGGGATCTCCTTGACGATCCGCCGCGACATCTTCATCAGGGCGTCCCACGGCACGGCCGTCGGCTTGGCCGTCATCGCATCTTTGCTCTCGACGGAACGGATGATGATGATGTGCCCGAACTTGCGCTTCCCGGCTTCAATACCCGTGCCCATGTCGTTGAGAAGGACGGCGAAAGCCTGGAAAGGGCTGAGCTTGCGGATTTCCTGCTCGATGATCACGGTCGCCGCCCGGACGATGGCCACTCTCGGGGGCGTCACCTCCCCGAGCGTTCGGGCCATCAGCCCGGGTCCGGGAAAGGGCATTCTTTTATGGACGGACTCGGGAAGGCCCAGCTCCTTGGCGACCCGCCTGACCTCGGGCTTGAAGAGCTCTTTGATGGGCTCGACGACCTTGAAACCGAAGCCCTTCTCCGGGTCGATCCCGATCTGTTCCAGGATGTTGTGCTGTGTCTTGACGCCGCCCTTGGTCTCGATGATGTCGGGCGCGATCGTCCCCTGGACGAGGAACCGGGCGCCGCTCCTTTTGACCTCGTGGCCGAACACGGTGTAGAAGGTCTGGCGGAAAGCTTTCCGCTTGTCCTCGGGGTCGGTCTTCCCCGCCAGCGCGGCAAAAAACTCGTCCCGGGCGTTCACGATCTCGACGTCGATCGCGAGCTTCCCGAAAACGGCCCGGACCTGCTCAGGTTCCCCTTCGCGCATCAGGCCGTCGTCGATGAAGATCACCTTGAGCTTGTTACCCAGCGCCCGCCAGGCGAGGACCGTGCATACGGAGCTGTCCACGCCTCCCGACAACGCGGAGATGGCACTTCCCTCTCCAACGGTTTTCTGGATCTCGGCCATTTTTTGGCCGATAAATTCTTTGACTTTCATGCGGCTGCTCCTTTCGATCGCTGGGAATCCTAACACATCGCCGCAGCGGGTGGCAAGAAACGGCATCGAATCGTCTGCCGTTGAATCCGCGGCCGGTCGCGGGCTCCCCTCCTCTCTAGGGGTGAAGCGCGGGGGCGAAAAATCACCGGTCCATTCCCCCGGAGCGGCGATTGACCCCCGGACTGAGAAAATCTATAACGGAAACGCGTTAAGGATTGAAAACGGATTTAACCCGAAGGAGGGCCTCATCCAAGGCGGAAACCGGGTTGAAAAAAGGGAGCTGGAAAACGAGGATTCCTCTCCTTCCTCTCCTGGCCCTCCTTCGCTTCCCTCATCCAAGAGCGGATCCATAAGTCGGGACCCGAATCGCCGGAATCCCTGGAATCCGGCACCCATTGATACAATATCTTGGGCCCTGAGAAAACTAAATACGAGATGTAGGCGAAAAAGTCAAGAAGTTTTTTCGCGTTTTGGCGGGAGGGGAAAAAAGGCGCTGGTGCCCCGGGCATATTCGGCAAATTCTCTGTTTCCCGCGTACTTTTTTTCGAGCATGGTCACGCCGGACACGCGCAGAAGAAGGAATGTGATCACGAGGGGACTCACGATACCGGTCCAGCCCAGGGGCGCGGACAGGGCAACCAGGAAAATCCCCCACCACATCACGGCTTCCCCGAAATAATTCGGATGCCGGGTGAAGCGCCACAGCCCGGCGGTCATGATCCGGCCCTTGTTTTCCGGCTTCGTCTTGAACCTTGCGAGCTGGGCATCGCCGACGGCCTCGAAGAAGAACCCGGCCGCCCAGACCGCCGCCCCCGCGAAATCCAGAGCCCCCAAGGCCCGCGGCGCCGAGGCGTTCACGAGCAGGACGCTCCAGGAGATGATCAGCAGGAAGATCCCCTGGAGCATGAAAATCTGAAGGTAGCTCCTGAGCACAAACCACCGCCCCCAGTCGCGGCGCCATTTGGCGTACCGGAAGTCCTCTCCCCGGCCGCGGTTCCGGCGGGAGATATGGACGGCCAGCCGGAGCCCCCAAACCGTGACGAAGGCCGTGACCATGATCTGGCGCGGTCCGGATGCCCCTCCGAGAAGCAGACTGAGCCAGCCGACCAGGATGAGCCCGGGCCCCCAGGCGATGTCGACGATCGAGTTGTCCCGGAAGAGGTGCGCCGCCCCGAAGACGGCGGTCATATAGATGAAGACGGCGATCGCTGCGCCGGCCAGGATTTCGACCATCCCCCCCGGATCCCTATTCGAGCATCAAGGCAACGCCCACGGCCGCCGCGCCCGCATGCACGCCGATAACCGGCGATACGTCCATGACAAACGCCGGCGGCCGGCCCAGCCGCGCCTCGAGCATCTCCGCGTACGCCCGGGCGCGTGACGGATTCTGGGCGTGGACGACGGCGGTGTTCCAGACCTTTCCCCGGGCCGCCATATCCTCGACGTGCCGGATGATCTTCTTCATATTGCCGTCGCGGGTGAAGGACTTCGCCGCGGCCGCCGACTTGCCTTCCTCGTCCAGAATGATTAGCGGCTTGACATGGAGCAGGCGGGCCAGCAGCCCCCGCATCGGGCTGACGCGGCCGCCCCGCACCAGGTATTTCATGGTCCCGACATCGACCCAGACGCGCGTTTTGGCAATCCAGGTCTCGGCCTGGGCCACGATCTCGTCGTGCGTCGAGCCGCCGGCCAGGGCCTCGGCGGCGCGCCGGACGATCAGGCCGAGGGACAGCGAGATATTCCGGCTGTTGATGACGGAGATCTTTTTCCCCTTGATGGACTCGGCGGCCTGCCGGCCGAAGGCATAAGCGCCGCTCAGCTTCTCGGAGAGGTGGATGAGGATGACGGACTCGTAATGGTTCGAGAGAAAGGTGAGGATGCCCTGGACTGTCGCGAGAGGCGCCTGGGCCGTCTGCGGGTGGACCCGGCTCGTCCGGAGAAGCGAGTAGAACGTGTCGGGGGGGATGGTCAGCCTGTCGAGGAAGAGGCGGCTGCCGAATGACAGGTTGAAAGGGATGAGGTGAATCTGATGCTCGTCCAGGAATTCAGGGGGCAGGTCGCAGGAGGAGTCGGTGACCAGCGCGACCGGCCATCTCCGGTTGTGGCTCGCCTCGAACTGCCGTCTCATGTCGTCGACTTTGACCTGGATGATTTCGCCGGCCTCGTCCAACCTGGCAAATAGACCGGCAGGCGAATCGGTATGGACATGAAACCGGGCTTTCTCGGCGGACCCCGCCACGATGGCCGAATCGCCGGAGGACTGGATGATGTTCCGGATCCTGTCGAGGTCGAGCCGCTCCCCGCGGAGCAGGGCCTCGGTGCAGTAACGGTGGGTGATCGGCTTCTTGAAGGAGTGGATCTTCTCCTCGAGCTGGACCGGGACGGGCGAAGGCTGCGGGATCTTCCGGAGCTTGCCGGCCCGAGTGAAATGATGGACCCCCTCGATGAAGTCCACGAAGCCCTTGGCGCCGGCGTCGACGACGCCAGCCTTGGCCAGGACCGAGAGCCGCTTGGGCGTGTTCATCAGCGACTGCCTCGCGACCTGAAGCGACCGCGCCAGGAGGTCGACGAAATCGGCCGTCCGGGGCGCGTGCTCGTGCAGCGAATCCGCCCACTCCCGCATCACCGTCAGCATCGTGCCCTCGGTCGGGGTTAGGATCGCTTTATAGAGCGACTGGACCGCCCGCCGCGCCGACTCAGCGAAGGACCGGGTCGTGAGGCGCGTCCCGTGGGGAACCTCATCGCTCAGGCTGTGGAGGAACTGGGCGAAGATCAGTCCGGAGTTTCCCCGGGCGCCGGCCAGGGCGGCGTCGGCGATCGAGCGGAACGTCGCCTTGAGAGACCGGCTGACCACGGCGGCCTCGGCGATCGAGCGCATGGTGGCGGCCAGGTTGGTCCCCGTGTCGGCGTCGGGAACGGGATAGACATTGATCTTGTTGAGGTATTCCTGGTCCTGGATGACGGCGTTGCCGCCGGCCAGAAAAGCATAGTAGAGCCTGCGGCCGTTAAGATATCCGATTTTCATAAGCGCACTCGTCCGCCCCGTTAAGGACGCCTAGTTCACAACATTCCGGGGGAAATGTCAACCAAGGACTACTATTCCTATATAACTAATAGTATCAGTATACTTTAGGGCGCTTGGAGTTTCCAGTCCCGGGGCCAATCAGTTGAGGTCCGCCCGTCCGTTGCCGTCGGCCTCGAGGCCCAGGACCCGGCGGCGCGGGAGCACCCAGGACTTGTCCCAGTCGATGAGCCGGCGTCCGTTCCAGTAATAGACCTGGAAGGCGGACCGCCGCTCGTTCGAAATCGTCGCGCAGTAGAAAGCCTGGCTCTTCTTCAGTGTCTTGACCATGAACCGTCGCGCCCGCCGCCGGGAGCTGAAGCACTTTAATGAGAACTGATAATCGGCGGCGTCGGAAAAAAAGCAGACCTCCCACTCGTCGGGAAGGACATCCGGTTTTACCCCAGTCTCCTCCAAGGCGGCCATCGTCACACCCCATCCTCCGGAAAAGATCGCCGGCCCTCCCGGCCGGCGCGGTCCTCTCCCTTCCAAGGCGGCGGATGAGGATATTTTACACATAACAAGGAGCGCCCTCAAGCAAAATCGTGGCCGCAAAAACATCTCTTTTCGTGTGAAGCCGTATTGACACGGCAGGGGTGGCACGGAGCCAGTCCCTGCCCGCCCGGAGCGACGGGGACCCCTCTCTTGACGGGTGAGGCGCGAGGACGGACAGGGACGCGCCGTGACAGGACCCCATCGAGGAACATGACAACCACACGAGAAGAGATGCTATCCTTCTTCTTGAAAATTGCAGCGGTTGCCTTCAGAATAGATAGCCCGCGCCCCTGGGTTCGCCGGGAGCCGGGGATGAGGAGAGTGGCCGGTTGAGCGAGTTTCTGGAATTCCGGAACGTCTCCAAGCGGTTCGGCGAGATCCGGGCCGTGGACGGCGTTTCCCTGGAGATAAAAAAGGGGGAGTTTTTCTCCCTATTGGGGCCGAGCGGGTGCGGCAAGACGACCATGCTCCGCCTCGCCGCCGGGTTCGAGCAGCCCGATTCGGGCCGGATCATCCTGGACGGCGCGGACATCACCGACGTTCCGCCTCACCGGCGCCAGGTCAACACGATCTTCCAGAGTTACGCCCTTTTTCCTCACCTCTCTGTCCGGGACAACATCGCGTTCGGCCTGGAGGTCGCCAGGCGGCCCAGGGACGAGATCGGCCGGGAAGTCGAAAACATGCTCCGGCTCATCGGGATGACCGAGGAAGGGCGGAAAAAGCCCGCCCAGCTCTCGGGCGGGCAGAGGCAGCGGGTCGCCGTCGCCCGCGCCCTCGTCAACAAGCCCCAGGTCCTGCTCCTCGATGAGCCGCTGGCCGCCCTCGACCTCAAGCTGAGGCAGCGCATGCTGATCGAGCTCGATGCCATCCACGACGAGGTGGGGATCACCTTCCTCTACGTCACCCACGACCAGGAAGAGGCCATGAGCCTGAGCGACCGCCTCGCGGTCATGGAGGCGGGCCGCGTCGAGCAGGTCGGCGCTCCGGCGGAGATCTACGAGGCGCCGCGGACAAGCTTCGTGGCCGCGTTCATCGGGGACACGAATTTCCTCGAAGGCGAGGTCATGGAATTAGAGGACGAGGACTACTGCCGGGTGAGGGTCGGCGGCATCGGCGTCGTCGGGTTCAACGACAAGGCCAAGAAGGCGGGGAGCCCGGTTTACCTGAGCATCCGTCCCGAAAAAATCCACATCTCGCGCGATCAACCCGAAGCCGGTCCCCGCCTCAACGTCCTCCCGGCGGTCGTCGAGGACATGATCTACCTCGGCTCGACGACCAAGTACTGGGTGCGCGTCATGGGCCTGCGGGTCCAGGTTCTGCGCCAGCACTCCCGCTACTTCCTCGACGAAAAACCCATCCGCTGGAACGATCCCGTCTGGATCTGGTGGCACGGCGACGACGGGTTCATGCTTGACCGGTAGAGGAAGTCCAGCCGGCCCGGCCGCGATTCTTTCATCCACCGCGTCCGCTCAGAACGCAAGTTGACATCCGGCGCCGCCATGTATGAGAATGACGAACCGATGAGAAGGGAGGCGCGGAGACGGATTCTCGAGGGGGCGGTTTCCCTGCCCTCGGTTGCCTGGCTGTCCCTGTTTTTCGCCATCCCGACGCTCCTGGTTTTCGCGATCGCCCTGAAGCCATCGAATCCCTACGGGGGAATCGGGGCCGGCTGGACCCTGGCCAACCTGAAGGCGCTCGCGGGCCCGGTTTATCTTCCGGTTGCCCTGAGGACCCTCTGGATCAGCCTGCTGTCGGCCGCCATCTGTCTCGTTCTCGCCGTGCCGACCGGCTACTATCTCGCTCGCGTCCCGGCCGGCCGTCGGAATGTCCTCCTGATGCTCATCATCGTCCCGTTCTGGACGAATTTTCTGGTCCGGGTTTTCGCCTGGAAGGCCCTCCTCCATCCGGAGGGACCGGTGAAGAAGCTCTTGGTCATCGCGGGCCTGGTCGGACCGGCCACGCCGCTTCTCTACAATTCGGCCGCGGTTGTCCTGGTCACTGTCTATACTTACCTCCCATTCACCATCCTCCCCATCTACGCGGCGGCGGAGAAATTCGATTTCCAGCTCCTCGAGGCGGCCCGCGACCTGGGCGCCGGACGGTTCCAGGCCTTCCGCAGAGTCTTCCTGCCCGGAATCCGGACCGGCCTCCTCACCGGGCTTCTCTTCGTTCTCATCCCGGCGCTAGGTTCCTATGTCGTCCCCGACCTCGTCGGAGGCCCGGGCGGCGAGTTGATCGGGAACAAGATCGCCCAGCGCGTGTTCGTGGACCGGAACCTCCCCCAGGCGAGCGCGCTCTCCTCCCTGCTCATTCTCGCCGTACTCGCGCCCCTGGCCGCCGTACTCATCCTGGGGCGCCGCCGCGGCCAATCCGGCACCATCGTGGGGACGGGATCATGAAGCGCAGCCGCCTCCCGCTCGGCGTCACCGCGGCCGTCCTGTTTTTCCTTTACCTGCCGATCCTCATCCTGGTCGCCAATTCCTTCAACGCCTCACGCTTCGCGGGCGGCTGGCGGGGTTTCTCGCTCGTCTGGTACAAGCGGCTCCTCCATGAGCCCGAGATCTGGCGGGCCGCCGGGAACTCGCTCCTGATCGCCGCCGGCGCCACGGCGGTATCCCTCGTCCTGGGCACGGCCGCGGCCTTCGCCCTCTATCGCTTCGCCGGGAGCCGGCTCCAGCGTCTTCACTACATCCTCGTCTACACGCCCCTCGTGGCCCCGGAGATCCTGGTTGGGATCAGCCTGCTCATGTTCTTTGTCGCCGCCCGGATCGGTCTCGGGCTGTTCACCATTTTCCTCGCCCATGTCACCTTCTGCGCGAGCTTTGTGGCCATGACCGTCCTGGCCAGGTTCCAGGATTTCGACTACGCCGTCGTCGAGGCCGCCCAGGACCTGGGCGCCGGCTGGTGGACCACGGCGCGCCGGGTCCTGCTGCCGATGCTCGCGCCGGGGCTGGCCGCCGGCGGGCTGCTCGCCTTCACCTTGTCCATCGACGATTTCGTCATCACCTTCTTTGTGGCCGGACCGGGGGCCACGACCCTCCCCATCCGCGTTTACAGCATGATCAAATACGGC